>Ga0207952_1000080_pt1 | contig 104427 bp, 54 predicted proteins | sample SubbioR12Aug_8Ca_FD_184831 | JGI IMG/M metagenome (GOLD analysis project Ga0207952, IMG submission 184831) | Serpentinite rock and fluid subsurface biosphere microbial communities from McLaughlin Reserve, California, USA - CR12Aug_8Ca (SPAdes) | ecosystem: Environmental > Terrestrial > Deep...
CGGCGAACAACAATGCATTGACCCACACCACCGTGTTGGTTTCTCCGTTGCCTACTTCAACCGTATCACTATTCAAGCCGATACTCCGCTCGCGTTCACCGTTACGGATAATACCGAGGTGACGCCACAGCCGTGTTGTATCCACAGAACTATCTCCCTGCGATACGATGTATGTTCCGCGCGGCAAATACGTGTGCACAAGATCTGCGCCGCTCTGCACAACCGTATCAACCGTAGTCGGGGCGTCAACTTTCTGCAGGCGCACATACCATGCTTTTCCTGATGTATCGGTTTGCGTCGTTGTAAAACTTCCGTCACCGTCTTCCACCACACGCACCGAGAGCGCATGCGGAAGGAAGTTCACAAAACTCGCCGTGTGCGATTGTGTCGGCGCTAACGTTACCGTCAGACTATCATATGAACCTACGGCGTTTTCATCATTCTCCTGCTTACCAATCGTTATCCACGCCGGTAATGTTGAGTCGGCGCGAACAATGGCGTACGTGCCGGCAACCAAATTATTATCCGACAGTTCCGTTGTATCGAGCGAGAGGACTTCCGTTACCGGTGTCTGAGAGAGGCGGTAAAGTTTCAGTCCCCATTTCCGCACTTCCCAATCATTGGTCGTAGAAAAACTACCGTCGCGGTCTTCCAGCACTGAAGCTGTTACCGTTACCGGTAAAAATTCATCCGCTCCGACATTCGGGGGATTCAACCGCGCTTCGCCGTCAACGTCTGTTGTTACTTGTGCCAGCGACACACCTGCCCCCGTCGCCGGTGAAAGCGGTAACGTGGTAAGAAGATGCAAATTAAGCGTGCTCACAAATTTCGGATTTCCGAACTTACTTGATGCATCCTGACCGGATGCTGTTCGCCAGTCGGCTAATGTCAACTTATCCGTCAATCCATACCGACCGAGATAACCGCGGGGACCTTCATCGCTCGTGTAGTAGAAAAGATTGTAATTCGAGATTGCTGTCGCCGGTATCGTCGTCTGCGCAAGCCGGATTCCATACGAGCGGGCGTTTGCGTTTCCGTGCGCCATATCGCAGTAGAGAATATTATTCTTTAACGAATAACCCGTCGATGCTCCCGTCACTGCTTCAAATGCGGCGGCGTAACTTACGGAGGCAGTGGACAAATCGCTGCCCGTCAGATAAATCGAGTTATGATATATCTCATCGCCCGTATTTGCTGCATTCGAGAGCGCTATCCCGCGGGTCTTATTCGTCCCGCCTCCAAGACCGCTCGCTATTAATCCGTATATACGGTTGTTGTAGCACAGCATATTCGCATTGGCTACGCCGACTTCGTTCTCGATACCCGTAACCGACGAACCGTTTACCTGATTTGTTATTCCGTATATCTCATTGTTGCGAACCGTTGTTCCGACTGCATTGGAAGCAAGCCATATCGCCTTAATATCTGTTACCGCCGCCGTCTGGGTTAAACCGTATATCGCATTGCCTTCAACGACTGCGCCGCTCTGATTTTCCAGGCGAATGGCCGACTGACCGAAACTCACGCCGCCCGATGGGGTAAAGGTATTATTACGAATGGTATTGTTCGCATCTTTCACCGAGGAGGATAACCCTTTGAAATACACCGCGTAATATCCTGCGCTTCCCTGAGACGGCGTTGCCGCTGTCACTATCGTTGAATTCTGAATGATATTATTGCTGGCTGGATATCCCGTTACGCCGGTTACATACACGCCGTATTTTCCGTTTGCCCCTGTGGCGCGGATATCTAAACTATCCAACACTACATACGTTGACCCGCGCAGCATAATCGCCGCTGGGACATCTGCTGTTCCCGGCGCACTCACCGTTACCAGACCGCTGCCCGTTCCCGTGATGCGAACCGTACTGTTCGGACCGCTGCCCTGGATACTGTCAAACACGATCGGCTCTGCCTGATTTAACGCAGACGATAACCGAACCACTAAGTGCGAATCAACGCCAACCTGCGCTAACGTATCGCGGAACCCTTCCCATGTTACGTGGGTAGCATTTGCACCGCCTATCTTTACTAATCCCCGTATCCCGCCTAAAACCTTGAAGTTCATACTCGCTTCATCATTATCCGGAACTTCATCCGAAGGGAGTTCCGTCTTTAATTCCGCCGTAAAGTCACCGCTTGTTGTTATCGTTACCGACGGGAATATTACCTGCACCGTCGTATAACTCGGTACCGTTACCGTTGTGCTGCTCGTGACCTCATACCCTAAACCATCCGAGAACCGCACACTCACAGGAACAGCATACTGTTTCTTCGCTCCTGCGTTTGTCAGTGTCGCTTTCGGCGTGAACGGCGTATTCGCCCGTTTCAATCGTCCTGCTTCAGGAATATCAACCGATACCGCCGCGTAATCTTTCCGGTATGCCATAAGTCCCGTGTATTCATCCGCGCCGACATCCGGGGTTGTTCCGTTCCGTTCGTCGCCGTCTATGTCCGTCGTGATTCCCGCGAGCGGCTGACCCCACGATTCTACGACGCTGCGCACCGGATCCGCCTGGATATGAACATCATTGTCGCTTCGGAACATCGGGTCCCCAAACACTGAATTTGTATCCTGTTGGATAGTAAACACCGACTGCCAGTCGGTTAATTTCTTCTTGTTGCCGGAACTGTAACCGACATAGCCCTTATCACCCGGAACATAGAACACATTGTAATCCGAACTGAAATTTGACGTGATGCCGAGATACATACCGAACGATTTGCCGATGTTTGCCGTGCCAGCGCTGTGGGTCATCGTATTATAAAATACGTTGCTCTTTACCTGAACGCTGTCGCCAAATGTCTCTAACGCTACCGCACGGTTCGATGTCAGTGGGAACGTTGATAAATTATCGCCCGTCAACGATATCGAATTATAATAATACCGATCGGCTTTATTGCCCGAGTTGCTTCCGTAAATTCCGCGCGTGCTGTTCGAGGATGTTCCCGAACCTGTCGAGCGGATGTTATACACCATATTGTTATAGATCAACGCCCGCGAACCGCTGCCCGCTCCGTTCTCGATGCCTGTAACGCTGCTGCCGTTGACCGTGTGTATCAGGTTATACACCTTGTTGCCGCGAATCGTTGCGTTCGGAACTCCCGCGCTGTCCCAGATCCCGACGATATTCACGTTCTCTACTGCCTGCGTCCAATCATGAACGTCATTATTTTCTATTACCGGCGAAACGTTGTTCTTTACCAAAATACCGACGTGACCAAAGTTCGCTATATCGCAGTTACTTACCGTATTGAATGAATCTTTCGGAACGTTCGATACATCGCTGCGACCAATCATATATACACCGTAATATCCTAATGCGCTTGCTGCATTCGGCGCGTTATTACGAATGATGGTATTCTTTATCGCATTGCGGGTTGATGGTGTTGTTACTATTGCTCCCGGGGGATTGCCATACCCGCCGCCGCTTATCCACACCCCATACCGCGCATACTGACCTACCGATTGTATCGTCAGATTACGCTTTGCCTGACCCGGTGTGTTGGAGCCATCAATTATGATGTTACTTATCTTGTTCAGACGAACGGCATAGGGCTCGAAACGACCGGAGGTTACCTGTATCGTGGCACTCACAACGCCGGGTGCAGGGCGAATCGTTACCGTATTGACTGCGCTTAATCCTGCTATCGTCGTATCGAACAACAACGGCGGTTCTGCATAAAATGCCGTCGTGTCGCCCGGCTGGTTTGCCCGAAGGTGAATTTCTACCGGACCAGCTATGCCCGCCGAACGTAAATCACGGATGGCATCTATCACCGATGTATAATTATCCGATACGCCCAATCCTACCGTCCGTATACCCGATAATGGATTGCCTACAAAAAAATCTATATTCAGCGTATTGTTTCCGGTATTCTCATCAACGCCCAAATCTACTTCCGCTAATGCCTGATAGCTCCCGGCTTCTGTTAACGTCACATTACGGAACACAACCGTTTTCTTTTCATTCACCCCAAACGACGAGATGATCGTATCATCCTGAAATTCGTTGATGTAATCAGGATTCGGCGGCTTACGGTATTTGAATCGAACCACTACGTTCGTTAATGATTTCGCTCCCGTGTTATGGAATACCACAATTGGCTGAAACGCCGTGTTCGTTAACACCGTCCCTAATGGACGAGGACGCATTAAATCAAATGCCGCCATATCATAATCCGGATATCCTAAACCGTCAAACTCATCCGCCCCTGCATCAGGCTTCACCGCATCACGCACGTCACCGTCCATATCCGTTGCTACCGATGGAAATGCACGTCCACGGCTCTCCGACCACGATAACGTCGTATCTACGATATGCAGATTCTCCGGCGTCGCCTCACGAACAAAAACCGGGTCGCCCGTTACGCTGTTCGTATCTACTTTCGGCGTCCGGTGTCCCTGCCACTCCACAAACGTCTGATACGGCTTGAACTCGCTTAAGCCACGACCGCCGATATACCCCGTTATCGTCGGAGCATACAACACATTGTTATCCATCTGCAACAACGACGAACTCGCTACCGTGGTATCCGGACGACGCCACACCGCCATATCTATCCCGTCCGCACCGCTCTCGTGGTTATTATAAAAGATATTATTGACCACTACCGCCGACGTCGTATCCAGCGTGAACGCCGACGTCGTATCGATCGTATTCGAACTGAACGAAACAAATACCGTATTGTGCGATACCGTGTCGTTCTTCCCCCGGCTCATCCGTATCCCGTGAAACTTCTGCGTCCCAATCCCGCTGTTATGGGAAAAATCATACACCATATTGTTATACACATGGTTGTTCGATACCGTATCTATCGCCTTCCCATTCACCTGTATCCCCACTATCGTCGATTGGTCGCTGAGAATACCTAATGGGGGACTTGCGTTGTTCAGATTATGAACTTTGTTGTTATATACACGAGCGTAACGGGCGTTTAAATAAATTCCTTGAACTTCACCAGTTCCAATATCCGCAACAAATGCAGAACGATCTCGCGTGATACCGTTCACTTCGTTATTATAAACATACGCTGAATCGGTGTTTCCAATGAAGAAACCGCCATTGAGTAAATCTGTATTTCCATCAATTCCTGCATAGCAATTTCGAATGGTGATGTTGTTATCGCGTAGATACGTTGCGCGACCCTGAGAGAAAATTCCATAGCTTCCTCGTGATAATAAAAGATTTTCAAAAAGAAGATTACGGTTTGGTTTGGAAGAAATTGTCGCCACGGAAATGCAATTCGAGGCACCTCTGACAATATTATACATTGCGAGTATGCGTGTGTTTTTAATAGTAATGTTTGAACTATTGACGATGCGGATTGCAGACCGAAGCGTATCGTATGCGGGGTTAAATTCGATAGTGAGATTTTGGGTGTTTCCACCGCTGTTCGAGCCGTCAATAATCAGATTCTTAGAACTATAAATATACATCCCCGCATTTCCAACTGAAGGACCGCTATATGTAATATGGGTATTAACACCGGGCGCGGGTTTAATTGTTACATAATGATTAGAGTCGGGGTTAAGAATACTTGTTTGAAGTATAGTGTTGTCCAGTTCTTCTGTCGCATTATAAAGTAAAAATGTTACACTGTGCGTTACAGGATGGAATCGAAGATAATTCATTGCACTCTTAAAATCTGTAAAATGAGCAGACGGACCACCAACATTATATTCCGAAAGGAGAAGTTCGTCCCCAACGTAAAATTGCGACTCTGCAGTGTCATTTCCAATATCTTGGTCGGCAGGGAGTTGAGAAATTGCATATCCCAGATACATTCCTGTATCGTTAAGCGTCGTTGTGGTAAACTCTATTCCTCCAGTTACGGCTGGATTTAATGAGGTGAGATTTTTATCATCAGAATATACAAGTGCATTAGGGACATATCTCCCTTGCAATTCACTATAAGTAGCAGTGTAGATTTGATAATTGACAGGAATATTATTCCGAACTAAACTCCCAATGTTTCTAAATGAGGCAGAAGGAATAAACGGAATACTCTTCCCTACGGCAGAACCATGCGATGGATTGGTTACCTCGAACGACTGAATATCGTCGGTAAACGCCGGTTCAGAAATTGAAACCGAATCAACCGCCCAACCCCACCAGAGAAAACCATCATCTGTGTAGGCCCTGAATCGCACTTTAACGTTGGTTGATTTAAAACCGAGTAAAGAAAACCGCTCTCTTTTCCAAAGTGTTCCCCCCGGAGCTGCCGGAACTGAAGTGCCAGTCGTTACTGCGTTCGGCCAATCGGGGTAACTAGTTATATGAAACCAAGGACCATTTGCCGGAGTTGAGCGTTCCGACGTTGTTTCCAAGGGCCAATATATTCCGCTGCCTAAATATTCTTCCGTTGGTAACGGTATCCAATCAAGACCTCCATTGGTAGAAATATCAACAAACCCGCAATCCCATTGCGCATCAGGCGCTTCAAAAAGAGCCATGTGGTAAAATGTTAAAATGGGATTAACTGCACTACTAATATTGACGCCACTTTTTATTTCCAAACTTGCCATCTGAAATGCGCCGCTCGAAACACCTCCACGGGGAGAACTGGTATCAAAGCGGGCAGATTGTGCGCCGAATGCCCGGTGACTGGTTATTTTCGACCACTTCTCTTGCGAGGCACTGCCTAACTGGATGCCTGTATTAATCCACTTATTTGAGGCTGCACCGATTGTGTCCGCCCCTTCAAAACCGTCGGTAAAATACGTTTGGGAAAAAGAAAACTCGATGACGGAGAAAAATATTAAAATGAAGAAAATGGTGATTCGCTTGGGATGTTTCATAATTTGGGAATGAAAATTTTTGTGGAAAAAATGAGTATCAATGTGTCTGATAAATCCTTGGAAAAAAATTAAAAAAAGATTTTCTAAAGAAATAAAAACTGCACTTGTCCTCTCTTTCGAGAAGACAAGTGCAATAATAAAATATTAACAAATGTAAGTGACTGGCTGGAAACCAATCAGTCACTTACAAAAAGTTACGGAGATGTTACTTCAAGAGCATCATTTTCTTCATAGCGGTATATGCACCACCATTCAGACTGACACGATAGAAGTACACGCCGCTTGGAATATTCGCTGCGTCGAATGAAACTTCATTCATGCCTGCTTCAAGCGCTTCACCGTTAAGAAGTGTTGCGACTTCCTGACCAAGAACGTTATATACTTTCATGGTAGCAAGCGCTCCGTCCATCTCTTCGGGAATGCCAATGTTAATCACCGTCGTCGGGTTGAATGGATTCGGATAGTTCTGACTCAATTCAAACGTGAGAGGTGTTTCTTCCTGATAGCCGCCCTGAATAACAAATGGTTCAGAGGTTTTACCGAGATTCTTCACCAGCCCGACTTCGTATGCGGCTTTGGCTCCACTGAGCTTCACTGCGAACGGTTTCTTGCCTGTTTGAAGATTCGTCGTATCAATCGCGAAGTTGTCTGTCGCCATTGCAGCATAGAATCCATCGTTAATTCGTTTCAACAGGTCGGCAAACGCGCCAAGATTCGTGTAATCCACGCTTCTATCTGCGTTTCGTCCCAATGTTACGGTGGGGTCATCGTATAGGGATGCTATGGTATCAGCATTCTTTGCAATCTGACTTAACGTCAAATTTTCAAGTTCTTTTCCAACAAGGGTAAACGCTGTATCAAGCACAAGGCCCCCGAAGTTTCTCGGTGTAACTCCTGTATCGCTTGCTAAAATATTTAAGCGAAGAAGGACTGCTTGTGCCCAGAATTTGTTATTGTATTTCTTTCTTGCTGGCGTAAGAGCTTTACCCATCACTTTGGATTTTTTTCCTGCTGTACGGACTGAATCAATAGGATAGGCTTGACCATCATGGGCTGATGTGTAGAATGCTGCGATTGCTGAAGCTTTCTTGAATAAGAGCCATGAACGTGTTTTTGCAACCGTTTTGTCATCCGTTGGTACACCAAGAAGGGTAACACCGGTTTTTCCGACTGAACGATTGAAAACATTTTCAACGACTGTATTTTCATTCGGTGTTCCAGTAACGACACCAGCTTTGATTTTCAATTTCACGGCTTTCGTTGCCCAAGCACCACCTTCTTTAAACGTGCGGAATTTGGTTGGGTCGAGCTGACCGCCAAAGTTCACAGTTGAAGAAGCTGCTGCATCGAGTTCAACAGTTGTGCCGGAAGAATTTTCTTTTCCATTATATCCGACGGGCAATGATGCAGATACACCATAATTACCTTCGGCTAACCCACCGAAACTGTACATACCATCTGCGTCGGTTGTTGCGGATGCCGATTCATCGCCAATAGTAAGGGTAACAGTTGCGCCGGAGATACCGGTAGTATCTTCTGCATCTTTGTCGCCATCGCCATTAACATCGGAATAAACCATACCGCTGATTGAGCCAGTGTACAAGAATCCGAAGTTTTTATCTTCAAATTCTGTTCCGGTTCCATCAATTTCAAGTCCGGTGTAGCCATCTGCACCTTCTGTGCGTGAATCAAGTCCGCCAAGTCCGGCAACATCAAGATCATACGAACCAGGAGCGATTACACTGAATGAGTAACCACCATCTTCACCGGTTGTTGAGGTTGATGATGGTGCCGGGTTGGTTGAAGTTTTGTCTGTTGCTTCATCAAGAGAAACAACGATGCCTGCAATACCGGATTCATCAATATCCTTCGTATCGTTTTCATTTGCATCGAGGTATGCGTAACCACTGACGCTGCCGCCAATGTATGAACCGAAATCGCTATCGGAAGCATCAAAACCGCTGGTGGCTGCGATATCATCCGGTGACACGCTTTCGCCCCAACCATCGGGAAGAACTTCAGAAACACTGTATGTTCCAGGACCGAGGTCGGTGAATTCATAGTAACCATCTACGTCAGACATTGCGCTTGCAACGCTATCGCCATCGAGAGAGAGAATTACTTCTCTGTCTGTAATTGCGTCTTCGTCACCCCAATTGCCGTCGCCGTCAACGTCGTGGAAAAGATAGCCGCTCACGGAACCGTTTTCGAACACGAGAATATCTACGGATTCGATTTCGCCGCCGGAGACGGTTACTGATGTTGAGGTGCCTAACGGATAGGTATATCCTTCTTGTCCATCAATAGAGACTGTGTAATCACCATCGGGTAAGAAGTCATTTTCTGCGCCGGGAGCGAATGTTGCAGAACCATCTTCACCGGTCGTTAATGTTCCGACGAGGTTTTGATCTGCATCATATAAGCTAATTTCGCCGCCAACTACTGCCGTTCTGTCGTCGTCAGTGTCTGGATCGCCGTCCTCATCAGTATAGAGATTTCCGATAACTCCGTTCACCGGTTGCGTAAATGCTTTGATGAACCATACAGAACTATCTAACGAGGCAGAGGTAAGCCAGGTATTTCCACCGTTTACCGAACTCCAACTACGGTAAGGAGTTGGATTGCTCACCTGTCCCTGTAACTGATCAGAGTAGCCAAGCGGAGAGGAATTACCAACTCCCATACGCATTGACAAGAAGAAGTCCGAGCCAGGTCCATAGGACATACCGGATTCATCCAACGGTAACGCAAAATTCTGCGCAAAAGAACCTAAGGTATAAAGGTAATCTCTTCCGCGGAATGTTTTGGAAAATGCGGTTGGTCCAACAGTTGGACGGGTAACAACAAACGAATCAATACCATTGAAACGTTTGTAGGTAGTATCTGCGCCGGCATCATGAATCTTTACGACGATAGAGTCGTTTGGAAGCGCTGCGCCTGCGGCTGTTGTATTTTTATAATAAGAATACAAACCGACAACGCGTAAGAATTTATCATCTGGAACAGTGAATTGCATTGCACCGGCGAGAGGATTGGCTCCCGTAAGTGACGTACGTACCGGAGGTCCGGAACCTGCGCTATCATGGTCCAAAAGTAAATAATTTTCCGGATAAGCAAGTAAATATGTTCTTACTGTATCGTTCGAATAGTCAGCATCACCGGGTAAATCAATGGTGCTAAGCGTATAATACGTTCCAACACTAGGTGGTTGGTAATCGAGGTCCACTGAACCTTGTTCTCCAGGGAGGGCTGAACCAATATTCACGCCTGCAGCGGTCAATCCTGGTCCAGTTTCGCCGGGTTGCCAGTCAATATTCCACTGAGCGCCAGTGAGTGCGTTACCGAGGTTATACACAAATTCATGTGCATTGATTTCGGGAGTTTCAACACCTGATGTGGAATTGACACCGGATTTCAAACGAATCGGAGCCGCTTTCACAGGAGTGTTGATGATATAGTGCTTGGAATAGGAACGGGTATCTGCCGGTCTTCCAACTTCATTCACCGTAATTTCTTTGGTACGGCCATATTCTGCTGGCATATCGTCGTTAGTACCAAAAACACTGCTCGCACGTTTGTTGTCAGAATATCCTAATTCAGGAAATTCATTTTCCTGCGTAATTTTTTGCGCGAGTAAATCGAATGCGGGCTGCACACGAATGCGGACATCTTCTATACGAATTGTAACTCTATTCGTCGGAGAATGATCCCAGAAACCGATGTAATACACGCCGGTTGATGGTGGTGTAAACACAACGCCATCCTGAAAATATGCGCCGGGGGTATCATAAACTCGGTCGGAAATGGTATCAATAACCGAACTTTGGAACGGACGGGTTGCGAGAACGATGCCGATATCGTGCGCTCGTCCCTGAACTGTTCTGTACCAGAAGGTGACGTTATAATTCGTACCGCCGGTCAATTGTAACGGCAGCGAGAATAAAATGTCGTTCATCGGTTTGTTTTCTTCTAATCCGGTGCTGGGATTGAGATATTTTGCTGTTCCACCTGGCGCTCCGGGTATCTGTGCCGGGAAGTCCCATGTAAAGGTACGGGAAGAACCGCCTGCGCTATACAGGTTGGTGGTGGATAAATGCCAGCGTCCGAATGTTCCCGAAGCATTGGCAATATTTCCGTCGCCATCAACGTCCTGATGTGACCATCCTTCGGGTGGCCATACGGTAGTGTTGGTGAATTGTTCAAATAACGTAGCAACATCAATGTTCTGCGCAAGTTTCGTTGACTTGGAAGCATCTGCGCTGAAATCGGGTACTGCTACATTATCGGGGTTTCGCGCTTTCACGCGGAAAGTATAGGAGGTTCCAGAAAGAAGTCCTGATGCCCGCGTACCAGTAGCGCCACCCCAGCCGGTTCGTGATTTCCATACCGGTGTATCAACAAGTACTCCGCCGTTGCCGACGAATTTTGTTACCGATTTAAGGAATTCTGAACCTTCGACTTGGATGGACATTTCGGTACCATCGGGATTCGAGCCATTGTTTGCAATGACAGGAATGTAGTGATAACTTTCTGTTCCAAGAGTTGCTGCATCGGCAGTAACTGCTAAGGTCGCTTTGTTTCCGGGAGCGCCTTCGCTTTCCACTTCGCCGACTGCACGTACTTCATAGTAGTACCGTGTTGCCGTTGCCAGTGGTCCGTTGTCATTGTACATGTTGGCATCTTGGGCAAGGTCTGTGCCAATCTGTTCGAAACTACCAACAACACCGGTCAATGAACGATAAACGCGGTAACCGGTTTCGTTAGTTGCATTATCAGTCCATGCTAAATCGAGCGTGGAGGTCGTTGGATTCGAAACGATGAGGTTTGATGGAGTTGCCGGTGGTGTTCCCGTGGTGAACGAGAAAACCGAACCTGCCGGAACATCAACACCGTTATTGCTTTTTGCTTTCACTGTCCAGAAGTATTGTGTTGCCGGTGCCAAAGGACCTGCAACAAATGATGTAGCGTTTAAGTTTGCGCGTACAACTGTTGTTGGAGTAGGAGTTTGGTCGAGCAGTACATCATAAGCAACCGCTCCGTCCGAAACACCCCAAACTAAATTGGGAAGTAAGGGAACAGGGCTTGAGCCGTTTGCAGGACCAGTCAAATCGAATGGTTCGGCTTGGGCTTTCTTTGTCTGGATGTTATCAATCCATAAGTGATTGCCATAGTGGTTCAATGTACGTAACATAATACGCACGTTCGCGCCGACAACATCGCCACCAAGAGGATGTTTGAATGTTTTCCATTGTGTCGATATCGGCACAAAAGAAGAATTCGTCATCGGAGCAGTTCTGAGGTCGTTTGCGGCATCATTCGTTCCCCATTTTACGAAGACCTGATTCCAGGTTATACCGTCATCGTAAGAAACGAGGGCTTCCAAACTATCCGCGTAGGGTCCGCCGGAGTTAAATGACGAATATGCCCAATCAAACATAAGAGTATCAGCCGCTTTTAATCCCGTAAGTGTGGGAGAAACAAGCGAATCCTGATTACCTTCCGTTGCTTGGTCATAAAAATTATAGCGTGATGCGCGTGTACCGACACCGTAGCCGCTGGCACCGGTTCGATTTTCCCACACATTGGCTACATCACCATCGAGAACATGGAGAGACCAACCTGCCGGCGGGAATGCACCATCTTCAAAGTCGATCTTTCCTTGATGTCCTAATACAACGTTTGGCGTTCCACCCTTTTGGGCTTGCACACCAATCTGTGTATCAACGACACGGTTAATAGATTTTAAGTACTGAGATTTAATCTCGTGCTTCGATTGCGCTATGCTTTGCGACGCAAAACATACGATAAAAAGAGCAACGAACGCCGATATAAGTATCTTCGAACGCTGCAACATTGTATTGAATTCAGTATACAGTGTCTTGTTCATAATTTCTCCATAATAAGGATTAATCACGTGAATAATTCCCGCATTTACCGTTGCGGGTTTACGGTTTGTACTAAATGTACACTTGGGGAAATTTCAAAATGAAATTTCAAACTCTTCTGTTCTTTTTTTATTATCGGATTTTTCTCCGATAATTTTAGTGCAAATATAAACTTTTTTTCGGTACTTCTAAAAACTCTCTATTGGTTTTTAAAAAACATTTGCTTTTAACAAATCCCCAATATTCAACTTCAAGTCTTTTGGGCTAAAGCCCCGTATGGAGAAACTTTCGATAACCCCACGTTTAAACGTGGGGTTATTAAGAAACTACTCCCTCTGAACTTTAGTCCTCATTTTTTAGTTTTTAGAAATGTACTTGATTTAATCGTTGGCTCGTTAATCACCGAACGAATTAACAAGCCAACGAACTAACCAATTTATTTCATCAATATCATCTTCTTCGTTGCCGTAAATTCGACATTCCGTTCCAAAGAAACAGCGGTGAGGCGATAGAAATAGACGCCGCTGGTCAATCGTGAAGCATCGAATTCAATCGCTTCTTCGCCTGCCGAAAGTTCTTCGTTCTGCAGAACGGTCGCTACTTCGCGTCCAAGAACGTCGTACACTTTCAACGTAACGAGCGCGTCATCCGGTAATTCGATATTCAACATTGTTGTCGGATTGAACGGATTCGGATAGTTTTGTCCGAGCGCGAATTCGACCGGAACTGTTGCTGTTGCGCCGGGCAATAACCAGAACGGTGTTCCTTTCAAATTACCCCTCCGTAAGAATGTTATCTCTGAAAGTTCTTTCGTTCCGCGGAGTCTCAATTCGTACGTAACTTTTTTCTTAATCGTATCGGGATAAGAAATGAGGTCGTTGGAATCGAGCGTTGCTGAGTAGAATGATTCGTTTAACCGAGCGAGGAATGTTGCTAACGCATTGTAATCGGCATACGGTTTAACATCATACATCGTCAGCATCGAATCCACTTGTCCTGCAATGTAACGAATTGTTTTTCCGTTGAATGTTGCATTGCCGTCCACTTCTTCATATATCAAATCTCCAAACGTTGATGTTGCGCCTTTTGGCAAAAGCACGCCGTTATCGCTTCCAAGAATGTTCAATTTCAAAACGGTCTGTTCTGCCGCGAGAATATTATTGATTTTCTTCCGGTCAAATTTATTCCCTTTTATCATTTTTTTCTTCTTCGTCGTTCCGGTCGAATCAAATGGTTTTGCTGTTCCAGCTTCGTGCAGACTGGTAAAGAATTTACCGAGATCTGAACCTTTCTTTCCCGTCAACCATGCAAAGGATTTCGGTGCATCGTTGCGAGGAACACCCACCGTAAAGAGCGTACCTTTCGGCTGTCGTCCGAGTATGGAATCGCGAGCGTTGGCAAAATTCGGAACTGACTTTGCAGTACCTTTCTTAAATTTGATCTTTGCCGATTTACCGGTGAGTTCGGTTGCGTGTTTCAGGGTACGGAATTTCGTTGTATCCAATCTTCCGTTCACGAAAATAACTGTTGTTTTCGTTCCTTCAGAGCCGGAGAAGGTAACATTAGCTACAGAATCTGTTCCTGCCGTTGTTTCACCATCAATGATTTGCGCAAGGCGAATCCACTGGTTTCCGCTATCGGCTTCGGCGACAACGAATGAACCGAGTCCCACATCATCAACAGTGAGCACAGAATCATTCGCCGAGGCAGAAACACTCGTGCCGGTTACGCTTAAACCCCACGCTTTTGCTGTTCTATCACCGGTCGTCCCGACATTTCTATCAAGGTCAATGAGATTCTTCACAACAATGGAGTTTGCAGTTTTATAGAGTCCGGAAGGCGTTACGCCAGTCGGGTCATATTCTAATGAAAGTGTTGCGCTGAACGCCGCGGTGGATACAACTCCATCTTTGTTGGTTGCCGTTTCATCAATCTCGTAGGTATGACCAACTTGTCCAAATGACCATTTCGAGAAATTAGAGATATTGCTTACAGAAACAGATTTTGTTACCGTATTCACTTCTCCCTCTTTGAATACCGTATTCAAATCGGCATCAATAGAGTCATCTTCCCGTTTCGTCATTGAAACAGAAGAAGGATTACCGGAGGTGAACGCAACAGACGAATTCGGTCCGTGGAAGCGGTAGTTATTGGTATTCGAACCACCGATGGAACGAACCACCGTTCCCTGACTTACTACACCGGTACCGCGAAGCGCGTTGTCCGCAACATCACTCACGCGAAGTGTATCATCAACATCCATCGAAGCGCCGGTATTGAGTACCAACCACTTGGTAAATGTTACATTTCCTTCGAATGAAAGAGCGCCACCCGAAGCATCCGCTTTATAGAATGTCGTTGAAGAAACACTCTTTTCCGCATCGCCGGAGAAACTGACTGTTGACTGGCCGGGCGTGAACGATTCCACTTCCCAATTGCCTTCAACCGAGAAGGTCGGTGAGGCATCGGCGGCAACGATAATAGAACCACCAACGGCAGATTTACCTGTACCGCCCGTGGAAATATCTTCTTTAATAGTCAATTCATCATTAGCAGTTACGGTTAGTGTTCCATTCACAGTAAGAGACTTTATAGTACTACTGTCACCGAAACCATCCATCACGCAACGAACTCCGGGAGGGATGACGACATCATCATTTGCGCCTGGTAATCTTCCATATCCCCAGTTTGCCGGGTTTGACCAGAGAGAATCAACTCCGCCGATAAATTCACCCGGTGTTGTTGTTCTATTACCGAAATTGAGTACGGTGTCAACATCTGCCGCTAACGATAATGTATAACTGCCGGAAGAAGGATTCGTTGAAGTGTAACCAATCTGGCTGACTTCACCAACCGTATAATTTCCGGGCAAAAGTTCTACAAAACCGTAGGCGCCATCTTCATCAGTTGTATCGCGTCCGACCTCGTCACCACCTTTACTCAAAACAATAACCCAATCGGTAAGAACATCTTCATCCTGGTCAATCTCACCATTCATATTTGCATCAAGATATTTCACGCCGGAAATTGATGATGGTAAAATGTAATTCCCAAAATCCATATCTACAAGATTTTCACCGCTTTCGAGGGAGAGTGAATACTTTCCTCCACTCGGTTGTGTAACCGCCCATCCGGTTTGGAGCACTTCACTCAAATCATACGTTCCAGGTCCGATATCGGAGAATGCGTATAATCCATTTACATCCGTTACATCCTCAGCGATGAGGTCACCATCTTTTTCAAGTAGAATTGACCAACCGGAAACTCCTTCTTCGCCTTCATCTTTTTGTCCGTCGCGGTCTTCGTCGTAGTATTTCATACCGCTAATAGAGATGTTTTTGAAGTTGCCGAAGTTTACGCTATCGCTGACCTGACCGAAATCAGTAATGTCAATCGTCCAGATACCACCCTGACCGGGATATGTTTGCGTCCAACCGGTTTGCTGTGTTTCGGAAACATCGTAGGTTCCTGGCGCAACATCTGCAAATTCATAATTTCCATCTTCATCGGTTGAGTCTATTAAATCAACATTAATAGAGGAGGATACTTTTCCTTCCATTACCAAACCATCAATTGCAACATTCTTTCGTCCGTTTACAATTCTTGATTTTGCTAAACCACCGGAAACAGAAGCGCGAATTTCCCAGCCCTGAAGTCCGGGTTCACCGGTTTCTTTTATTCCGTTGCCATTCACGTCGTCCCATTTTGTTCCACGAATGTATGAGATGAGCCGTTTGGCACCGAAGTTTAGATTTTGAATACATTCACCAGGTGCAAGCGAAACGGAGTAGCTGGCTGTATTCGGCTGCGTTCGTTGCCAACCCGCTTGTCCCACTTCTGTAACGGTGAAATTTCCATCCGGGAGAAGCGCGATTTCGTAATACCCGTTTGCATCCGTTTGGACAGAACCAGTTGCGGCTCCCGAATAATTCATCGTCCATCCTGATAATCCCGGCTCGCCAATGTCACGCGTTCCGTCCTCATCAAGGTCATTATATTTTACGCCGGAGAGAGAACCGGTGTTATTCAAATGGGTACTTGCCGTTCCGAATTTTATCGTTGTTCCAGCAACCGGAATATTGAGGGCTGGGACATTTGTGAAGTAGTATGATGTTCCATTTCCTGCCGCGCCATCACCTTCGATACCGACAGATGCTGCTGTTCCACCCGGCCATACAAAATTACCATCATCAGCCGATGCATAATTAATCGCAATTGAATTGTCCGCAAAATCTAAGACAATTTGGAAATTCAATAAATCACTTGTGCCGCCGCTGAATCGTTTGAAGTTCTGCCATTGGATAATATATTTGTTATTACATGTCTTTGTATAAACTCCACCAACATTGATCGTATCAAGGTCATCCCACAGAGCGGAGACAATATTGTTGGGGGCTGTTGTATTCGGAATTTGTAATTCCGTGCGTTCTTGTGAAGCATTATGCACATACGCAACATCAAACGTCACCCATCCATTGGTACTTGCAACGATACTGTTGTAGGTATTGCCGTAGAACGTAAACGGACGAGGTAGAGTAAGTGCGGTAGAAATTTCATCATCGCCTGTTGTTACAAGCGTACCGCCATTTTCCGGACCCGCTTCTTCCCATCCATATTTTGGTCGCGGTGATGCGGTACTCGTGCTTGCCGAATAGATATAACCGCCATTATCAATAGTAAGGTCGGTTCGGGTTTCTGCAACGATTTTGAAATAGTGCCGTACGGTATCGTTCGCTCTGAATTCATCGTTTCCGAGGTTCGCATATGCTGTTACCAAATAGGTACTGGGGAGCGAGATGGAAACATCATCAAATGTAACTTGTTGGGTGGTATTCGACGTGAGGGAAGCAATTGTTCTTGAAGACGAGTAGGCGTTTTCTCCGGTAGCCGAATCGGTGATCGCAACATCTACGCCAATATCAGATTGAGGTTGCGCACCATTATTTGCAAATGTTACGCGAACGGGAATGTTTACATTCTGTAAAAGCGAACTGTTCTTCGGTGGATCCTGAATAGAAACACCCGCCATATCATTATTGAAATCGCGAATGATTGCAACGTCGTCAACAAAGAATTCAAAACTTCCGGCGCCGAGAAGATCTTTTGCAAGGAAACCGACGCGAAGTTTTGTTACGGAAGAAAACGCGGCAAGACTCAATTTCACAATTTGTCCCGTGTTGGATACGGAAGAGCCGGCATGATACATCGCAACGACGTTCGACCGCGGGAAAGTTACTCCGCTATCGGTTGAGACCACGACGAAGAGTGTATCGTTAGGGTCGAATACGGCGGGAACGGTCGTACCAGTGCCGGTAAGCGCGATGGTGTAATACAGACTGGATGATGCCGCCGGTAATGTCATATCAATGACAGGCGAAACAAGCCAATCCCAATCATTCAACGTTGTGCTGACAAAATTAAATTTCGCAGCGCCCGTTGTGCCAACATTTCCTAATCCGTCAACCGTCCACGTGCTCGCCGATGGTGCGCCAAAAATTCCTCCGTCAAGAATATCTTTGTCATTTCCTTCTGCCCAATTGGTGGGAGGAGGTGCCGCGCCTGTAAACGTTGTGAAGTTTTCAAACAATAAAATACTTGGACGTGGCGCGGTAGATGCGGTTCGGGTTGGTCCAAATCCTGTTTCAACAAGAGCAAGATTACGCGCTTTCAAATCAACCTCGTACGAAGTTGCAATTGTCAACCCGGTAACAGTTTTGCCGGTTGCGCCGCCCCACGTTGTGTAGGATTGCCATACCGGTGATGCGCTGATTGACCCATCTCCTTGAACGTAAAATTCATTCGCACCCTGACGGACACGAATAGCATATTCCGTGTTGCTCGGGTTTCCGTCGGCAGAATTGATCGTTACTTTGAATGTGAAGTACGTAGAATCCGAAACCGTCGGCATCAAAGGAGTATTTGCTGCGGTCGTTGTATCACGCGATGAAATGAAACTTTCACCAATCGCATTATACGCTACTACACCGTAATAATACCTTGTATTGACAGCAAGACCTGCATCAACGAATATCTGTTCTCCGGCATTCACCGTATCTATTCTCGTATAGCCGCTTTCCAGATTTGTGGTTCGTAAAATAATAAAGCCCGATTCGTCGGGGGTAACGTCATTCCAATTCAATTGCAAGCCCGTACTCGTAACATTGGTAATAGTGAGATTGGCGGGAGCAGCGGGCTTCGTCGTCTGTGAATTTGCAGTGCCATACGCTGTTTGGATAAGGTCGAGATTACGCGCATTTGAACTAAACGTATAATTGGTACTTGGCGTTAATCCTTTTACGGTTACACCGGAAATACCACCCCAGTTTGCCCGCGTTCTCCATACCTGAGACGCGCCGAGCGTCGTATCGTTCTGAACGTAAAGGTTATCGCCTTCTGTAACCGCTCCACTTAATGCCTTGATTGAGTATTCAGTGTTTGTTGGATTTCCATCACCCGAGGCGATACGTACCCGTAGTGTTGTCGGATTCGGATTATCAACAAACGTTTCGTTTGGAATATTGGCGAGCGTTGCTTTATTTGCTCCGGAGAAATCGCTCTCTGCGTTTTCAGGTCCGATATATTTATGGGCAGTTACTCTCCAATGATACCGGATATTAACGCCAAGCGCACGTGAAGATAAACCTGTATATACTACTGTTCCTCCCGTACCAGAACTAAACCCAACACTATCCACGACAGAGTATGAACCCTCAACGCCCGTGAGTGAGCGATGAATATAGAATCTCTCTTCATCCGATGCGTTATCTGTCCACGACAAATCCATTGAGTCGTTGGTAACGTTTGAAATTGCTAACCCTGTTGGAGCAATGGGAGGTGTTACTGTCATAAATGTATCTGGTGCATTTGCCGCATCGAGCGTGCTAACGGAATTACTTGCAATAACTTTCCAACGATATAATTGTGTTGGGAGTAATCGCGAATAATTATACAACGTTTCCGGAGCGGTAATTGTTCGAACAGAATCTTCTGCGCCAAAAGAACCGTTTTGTGTGTAACGCAATTCATACGATGTTGCGTACGTTGATTTATTCCAAATGAACTTTCCTGCTAACGCAACATTTGTTGCTGCATCTGCAGGAGTTACCAAATTGAAAGCCGCAACCGGGTTTTCAATCGTGAAACTATCCGTAACCGACGCGAGTGTTCCGAGGTCATTCTTCGCATCCACTTTCCAATAATATTTTGTTGATGCGGAGAGACCGGAGTATGCTTTCATTGTATCCGTTAGGTTCGTGCCAACCAGATTAACAGGAGGACGTACAACATCAAGATATACATCGTACACAACGCCGGCATTCTTCAAAATATCTTTCGAAGTTCTCCATCGCAAGTTACCGTTGTTTGGAATTGCTGTTGCGTTATTCGTGGGATACACCAGATTAAACGCCTGCGGAGTGGTGTATGTTGAGAATTTGAAGGTGATTGAACTTGCCGGGCTTCCTGAATTATTCTTTGCAACGACTTTCCAATAATAGTTGAATCCCTTCGTCAAACCGGAATAACTGTAACTGAGTGCGCGCTGATTTTCACTGACGAGTGTGGTCGGAGAGGTATTCTGGTCGAGATAGACATCATATAATACACCGCCGGAGGAAGCGCCCCAACTCAATGTTCCAGAAACACCTTGGTTAATCGCATTGTCCGCAGGGGCGGTGAGGGTAAATGCACCTGGCGTGGGACCACTGTATTCATCAGCGCCAATATCCGGCAATGTTGCACTGCGGGTATCGCCATCAATATCAGTCGTATAACCGACAATCGGTGTTCCGCGGCTTTCAACACCAGCAGATGATAGGTTAATGTGAAGGTCGGCACCGCTCACAAAATCGGGGTTTACGTTGATGCTGTTTCCATCTTTGCCGCTCGAAGTACGCCAATCGGCGAGCGTTGTTTTATCGGCGGTGTAATATCCAAGAACTCCGCTTGTCCCTGACACAAAATAATCATTATGGTCGAGATTGGTAAATGTGATTGATGAACTTCCAACATACATCGCATAGGCTTTTGCCACACCGCCAACTTGTGTTGTCATTGAATTAACAAAAATGTTATTGCGTACGTCGTTATTTGTTACCGTTGAACTGATAATGACCAATGCCGCAGAAACGTCTGTGGTCGAGGTTCCAGTAAACGCGCCGTTCATATTGACGGTATTGTAATAAATCTTATGGCTCACGCCGCCAAAAATACGAATACCGAACGGGTTCGAAGTCGTTCCCGTTGTTCCGTCCGAACTGATGTCATAAATAAGATTATGCGCAATGGTTACGTTGGTTGCGTTTGCGCTGTTTGCAGAAACGACAATACCATACGCGCCGACTGCGGTTGTGCTTATTGCTTTGATGTTGTAAATTTTGTTATTGGTAATCATACCGCCGAGCACGTCATCGAATATGTCAATACCGGCGAGTGTTACTGCGGAGGTGCGCGTGTACATTCCAAATATTTCGTTGTAGGAAATTACCGGCGCATCTGCAAACGCAACATTGATACCGCGTAATCGGACAACGTCCAGCGTATCGTTTGAACCGATGATATTACCGGTGATAACGAGACCTCTGTTGTTATTTCCTGAACTTGCGCGAACATAAATTCCGTTATAGGACCGGGTAATGCGGTTATTTTCTACGCGTAAACTATGGTGGCTGTTACCGGTGCCGGTGGAGGAAATTGTCGTTCCTGCCGCATAGATGGCGAATGAAGTACTTGCTAAAAATTTCACCGAAAGATTCGTGTTTTTAATTACCACATTCGTATCTCCCTGATTTGTTCCCGCGCTTGCAAGCCAAATTGCCGCTGTGCCGGTTGAACTATCAAGGTTTGAAATTGTCAAATCGCGTGTCGCGGCTTTGCCTGTACCGTTTGAACCATCAATCGTAATATTATCCGCGCCGTTCAGTTTGATGATTGCATTACCCGCCGAGCGACCAACGATGGAAATTGTTGCGCCAGTTGCTGGCTTAATAGTTACGTTATGGGGTCCTCCGACGTATTGAACGGGATTAATCGTTATCGGATATAATCCGGAATCTGCATTCGCGGCATAATCGGCAAGAAGCGAGAATAACACCGGAGATGAAGCGCCGACGTTATTCAAATCTGCTACTGCGGATGTGAGATTGACGTAATTGCCCGTTCCGCCGATGGTGTATGTTCCGGCGAGTGGATTCTTTACCGTCATCGTGCTGGTGAGTGTATCGTTCGAAAGAACTCCATCACCCACGAGCGCGGAAATTGCGCGAACCGTATAAGTACCAACGCCAAGCGAAGTACTCCCCGATATCGCTCCGGTCGTGTCAAACGTAACAAGAGTTGTTGCGCCGGATGCTAATGAAGCAACCGTTTTCTGGTCTTCATACACAACCTCGCTGTTGTTGAGTATTTGATAAAAAACATTGAACGCTACAACGGTCTTCTGATTATCTGTGCCTCTGTTCTGGAATGTCGCTTTCGGGTTGAATACCGTGTTCGAGCGTTTAATTCCATTCGGCGTCGGTTCATTCAAGGTAACCGCTGCAATATCATTGTTTGCAAGAAGCGCATAAATGTTTGGCGAAGCGACTGTTGCATTCGGAGGGTTAGCTGTTCCATTTGTTCCCAAAGGATTGGCTCCAACATTTGCACTGCTATCCTGCGCCGCAACATAGTAGAAAATAGAATCGCCTGCAACTGCGCCTGCTACTGCTGAATAATCAATGGTAAAAGTAAATGAATCTGCGGGCGCTTCAACTCCACTTGCATCCACATACGAACCGTTTCTGTTTTTCTTAAACCATAATCTCGGATTTCCCGATGTTGAACGGGCAACTCCTGTTTTCGTGTCGGTAATTTTCGCGGCGAGAGTGCGATTTGCAAGGTCGGTTGAACTTGGTAAAGTATTATACGAAATCGCGGGGGGTAGTAAATCCTGTGCAATCGTTACATCATCAAACGACCATCCTTCGTAGCTCGAATTAACGCTACCGTCTGATACCCATCTCCAACGGAACTGCACACTTGATTTTCCCGCAAGACCAACTAAATCAGAAATGGAGGGAATATATCCGGTGCTGTGACCGGTGTAGGCAGTACTTGAGCCGGAAAATTTCGGCGGGTTTACAAGAGTCGTTCCTGTACCGAGAGTGCTGCTGCTATTGTACCAATATACGCTGCTTGTTGTGTTGAACGTTCCTCCGGTACCAAGGGTGCTATCGGCTCTTCTCCACGATGTTCCATTATCGGTTGTATATTCAAGAACACCCGCTTCATATCCCGTTTCTCCGTAAAAATTATGCCAGAAAAGTATTTGCGGGTCTTTGGTAAACGAGGAGAAATTAAATAACGGTGAATAGACTGCGGCATTATGGTTATTATCATACGTTCCGGTAAGATTTGTTACCCATGATTTGGTTCCGCTGTGCGCTCCGGTGATTTGTGCTTTTGCAGGTGTTCCGAGTATCCAGTTATTCACCATACCGCCAACGGTTATTCCGGAATACCACGTCGGGTCGGCGCTTTCAAAATTTTGTGTGTACGGATAACTCGCTATCGGCGATAATGTAGAAGTTACTGTCGCAGAACCATACGCTGTTTCAATATTTTCCTGATTACGCGCTTTCGTCGAGAAGGTATATTCGGTGGCAATGGTAAGTCCGGTAAGATTTTTTCCACTTGCTCCGCCGAAGGAACTATACGTTGCCCAAACCGCTGTATCAACTAATGTTCCATTCGTATGTACATACTTAGTCGCTTTGCTGCTCGGTGTTGTTGCCTGCACTGCGTATTGGGTAACACTCGGATTGGTGCCCGGGTCTGCTAACGTCAACGTCATCGAGGTATATAAAACAGTACTCGTGGTCGGCGCGCCGGGGACAACTGCGAGTGTTGCATTATGCGCGTGCGAGTAATTGCTTTCTCCCTGTGCATTCTTTGCACTGACACGATAATGATAATAGACATTAGGAGAAAGACCGTAATCCTGATACGTAACCGAACCGCCGCTTCCCGCGCTTGGTCCAAGTATGGCAATACGGTCAGTAAACGGAGTACCAACATTTGGCTCAGTACCAACTGCGCGGTACACGTAGAAACTATCTTCCGTGTTTCCACCATCAGCCGCATTATCTGTCCATGTTAAAAATATGCTATCGGTTTTAACGTTGGTTAATGTTAAACCAGTAGGCGATGCGGGAGGTGTTACTGTGGTAAAACTTAATGGTCCGTTGGTGGATTTTGTCCGTGAACCGTTCGCGCTATCTGCATTCTCTGCGTACACTTCCCAATAATAGGTGGTAGCGGAGGAGCCGCTGTAACTGTACGTTGTTCCCGCTTGATTGCCACTCACGAGCGTTGTTGGAGTTGCATCCGTTCCAAAATAGACATCGTACCGTGATGCTCCGGTTGCCGCAGTCCACGTTAACGTTCCGGTTACCCCCTGGTCTGCGCCGCTGGGAGAAGTAAGAGTAAATGCGGAAGGAGCGGCATAGGTAAACTCATCCGCGCCGATATCGGGAGTCGTTACATTTCTCGTATCCCCATCATAGTCTGTGGTGATAGCAGAAATTGCTGTCCCTGCGTTCGTGTTTGCAGAGCCGCCCAATGTTGTATTCGCGTGAAGATTTGTTGCATTATTGGTGTACTGCGGGTCGCCGGAAACACTGTTTGCGTCGCCAAGCGTAGAATCTTTCCATGCAGAGAACGAAACGGTAAATGTTTTCCATAGTCCTATTGCAGCGGAGTTGGTTGAGTGCAGATTATTGTAATTGGAAGAACCGACGCCAAAACTCGTTCCGCTTGTTACACCGATTGCATAATGATTACCCGTTCCGCCCGTGCGGAAATTGGCAAAACTATTATCGCGGAGTGTATCTGTTGATGTACTTGTTCTGCTGAATGCGTAACTGCTGTTCGTTCCGGCGCTCGTTGTTCCCGTAACGGAAACGGAATTAAAATAAAAATCATTTGAACTTGTACTTACAACTTCTATACCTTTTACGCGGGTTTCGTTACCACTTCCGGTTCCAACCGCAACAAGGTTATTCGTGTAGGTTCCTGTTCCCGTTGAGGCAATATACATACCCCACACCTGAGGCGAACTGGTCGAAGTTCCCGTTCCTGCGGCTGTAATTCCATAAACTGTATTTTTTGAAACAGTAATACTTGTTGAAGAAGAACTGATATAGATACCTGTAACGGGATATGAAGACGTACCAGTTGAGAGACTGCTAAAATTATAAAATTGGTTATTTGATACTGTTTGCCCAGCGGTTGTGGATGTGAGACTCAATCCCGACAAAGCCGAACCGATTGTTGTGCTTGTTGAGTTCACTATTAAGTCCCGAACGACGTTATTGGAAAACGTATTGATTCCAGCTGTCGCACTCAAACCCACCAGATAGTCGGCACCCGTGCTTGTTTGCCGAATGTTTGCAACGAGATTGTTGGATATGCTTACGATTCCAGTGCTTGTACTACGAATAACATACGTATCATAATTCATACGTACAGTATCGTAGGCGTTTGCGGCGCCGCCAACCGTATTGGCTGACGTCGTTCCGACATTAACATTACCGCCTGTAATATAAATAATGTAAGAAGTTGTAACTCCTGCGTTATTGATATTAGCAATAGTATTCCCCTGAATATTGGATGCCGTGGTCGTTCCGGCAGAAACATATATCCCGTAGAAAAATCCGGTGGAGTTCGTAATAGGCGTACCTGACCGATTAGCTGACGAGCCGCCGATACTATTATTACTGACTGTATGGTCATTACCGCCGCCTAATAATTGTATTGCAGTTAATGATGCCGCTCGCGATGCGGTTTGATACAATGCATTATTACTCACATTCCAAGTATCGCCATTACCGGTAGCAGTAACAAACACTCCACCATTTGTCCAGTTATAAATATTGTTGTTGGAAATTTTATTGCTGCTGTTGGTAACACCCGCCGTTCCCGAAGAATAAATCGCGTTTGCAGGAACTGCCGTAACATCCGAACGGTCGCGAATGTCGTTGTTATCTATTAAAATATTATCGTTTCCGGTTGTACCCGTTGATGTGCTGATGACGATTGTTCCGCTTGAGGTAGAGGTGTTGGAACCTTCGATGATACAATTTTTCACGGTATCGTTGGTAGCATCATTACGGAAAACAAACGTTTGACCGGAAGTGCTCTTATTTCTGAATTGTAAGGTTTTTCCAACACCATTAAACGTAACATAATCTGCGCCGTTCAAATCTATCAATGCACCCGCGATTGTTCCTGAATCCACCCAACTTCCGCCGGAGGGTTGAATGGTAATAAGGAATGTCCCGCTCGAATAGGTAACGGCATTCAATGTTGCCGTTGCCGTTTCGGAAAGGTCACTGATGATGTTTCCCGTGATATCGCCATCAACGACAGAGCCATTTATTGCATCAAAAAATGCTTTCATATTGGCGTAATTTCCGCCGGAACCAATGGTTTTCGTTCCGGAAAGAGAAGGTAGAATTTTATAATTGTTGGGAGTTGCAACTGTGGCATTGGGAGGATTGGTTGTTCCACTTGTGCCAAACGGGCTTGTGCCTGTAATGTTCGAACTATCCTGCGCGGCTATATAATAGTAAATTGAGTCGTTTGCCGCGATACCGCTCACTAATGAATAGTCAATAGTAAAGGTAAAAGAGTCGGCAGGAGATTCAACGCCGGTAACTTGCTGATAACTTCCGGCGGCAAATTTCTTAAACCAAAGGCGGGGCGCGCTGGCGGCATCACGATGGACACCAGAACCGCCATCTTTAATACGTGCAGTTACCGTTCTGTTGCTCGTAGAAGCAGTGTTGGCAAGTGTGGTGTACGAAATACTCGGAGGAGTTACATCGGCGAGTGTTCCGGTAAATTCATCCGCGCCGATATCGGGAGCAGAACCGGATGCTTTGGAACTGAAAATGGCACGGGTATCGCCATCAATATCTGTGGTAATTCCGTTTGCTGTTACCGCACCTGCTTCGAGTGCTGATGCAGAAGCAGTATTGATGTGTAAGTTGGATGTTGCGAGGAAATTGGGATTAGAGGAAACGCTGTTGTAATCTTTTCCAGTTGCCGTTTGCCATGCGGAAAGCGTTTTAGCGGTTGTTGTTGAATAAATACCAACATAACCGCTATCGCCGGGCGCATATAAATCATTATTGTTGGAAACAAATGTTCCGGTTATGGTTGGCGCTTGAATTGCATAATGTTTTGCGGTTGCGGTTGCCGTACTGGTGCGTGCCATATAGAAAACGTTATTCATTACAGTATCGGTTGCAGCTCCTCCGCGATAGTAACATGCAGTACTTCCGTTGTTAGATGTGGTAGAGGGAGTACCACCGATTCGTACGTTATTAAAGTACACACCAACTACACCAGTACCACCGAGTTCAATACCACGGATACCTCCAGCGGTTCCTGTTGCATTTGTAACAGTTGCAGTGTCTAAATAGACAAAATTATTATAGATTCGAGTACTAGGTGATGATGCCCAAGCGAGAAAACGCATTCCTCTAATAAGCGGGCTGGTTGCGGCTGAAGCAGCAGCGATGTCATGAATTTTATTTTTAAATATTTGCAGACTCATCGTCGTGCCGTTCATATAAATACCGTTTATCGAGGTCGAAGTAGAACTCGGGTTAATTGCGGTATAATAAATATCATTTCCTGATATCTCTACGTTTGAATAACCACCTGTTCCTTGTATTGCTGCAACGTTTGTGGAACTTGCGCCGCCCCAATCAGTGATAGTACAATTTTGAATTTTACATGCATCGGAAAGAACGGTAGTCGAGCCGGCAAAAAGAACCGTATTCATCGGACGGTTTGTATTTTTCGTTATCGTACAAGAAAGAACGGTATTATTGCTATTCGCTATGTTAATATTATTAATTGTAAGGGGAGTTGAAAACAGAACGGTACCATTTGTTGCACCAGTGCTGCCTTCAGACTTTATAGTCAAATTTGTAAAGGTATTATTTTGCGCGCCATCCATTATTTTAAGACACGAGGTAACAATCGCAGTTCCCGTGTTTACAAGCGTGAGACTCGAGCCGGCGTTTACTCCGTTAATCGTAAGGTACCGTGCACCTCTTACGCGGAATGTATAATCGCTTGTTGTCGCTACTGCGCTTGCTCTTGTGAGTGTAAGCGCAACGCCTGCATCCGGTCTAATAGTTACGGTGTTTGTAGCGCTCATTCCCGGCATATAGTCAATACGCGGAGTATCAGACACAGCGAGAGTGAAACCTGTTAATAACGTTACATTGATGGGGGCAGAAACTCCGTTATCACGCAAAGCGGCTAAAGCGGCTTGCAATGTTGTGTATGTTCCGCCGGAGCCAACTGTAATATCGGATGAGATGGGTGTTGCAGGTCGCGTAAAGGAGTAAGTTGTTCCCGAGGTAAGATTTGTCGAGGCAGAGATAGCCGCATTTTCCACTAACCTTGATGCAGTGGCAGTACCAGCGCCGGTTGGCGTTACGCTCATAAAATGATTTTGCGATAAGTCAAGAGTGGAACTATTCGCAAGCATATCAGCAATACCGATACTTGCAGTGCCACTATTTGCAGTTCCAAAGGTTCCATAGACAAACTCTATGTGAGAATCGCTTTCATACAATTTAACCTGGAAGTTAGCATTCTCGGTGCTTGCCAGATAATTCCATTTCATTGCCGTCCACTCAACGGTGAGAACTTGTGAGCCGGGAGAGCCGGTAAGTATATAATGTACTTTTCCATTCGTTGGTCCGGTTTGATTATCATCCCAAAGTGGGGCAACCATTATTCCGTTTGAAGTTAGGGCGTTAGAAGAAAGCGTTGCTGTGATAGCAGTATTAAAGGTCATCCATCCGTTAGCGCCGGCAACAAAGTTTGTGTACGTTATTCCGTCATACACAAAATTAAATCCTATGGGCGTCGAGGCAGAATTTGCCTCGTCTTGAGATGTCCCAAGCAGTTGTGTAGAGCCGGTAATCGGAGTGTAGGTTCCGGATGATGCCGAAAACGTATATCCTCCAACACCTGCGTGGAGAGATGTTGCTACTACAAAAAGAAGAATGAAAGAAAGAAGAAAAGAAGAAATGACCTGTTTCATAAAATAGTCCAGTCTTGAATTAAGCGATGAATGATAGTGATTAAATTAAAACTTTTAAAGATTGAAAACGAGAAAAAACTTAAAAAAACATTATTGACATTCACAGTAGGTGAATGATTACAGAATAAAAAAATTGTTTCTGTCCGGGTATGAACGCCTCAACAGTGCGCACTGTTAATAAGGAGAAAAGAGAAAAGTGTACCAAATGTTCATAAAAAATTATTGTTTGTGTATTTCTAAAACGATTTTTTTTCTTAAATCGTGGGTGAATATAAAAAAAGAACCATCACTTGTCAAGTATAAATTTGTTAAAACTTTTTTAATGAGTTCTAATAAAATGTTTAAGCAAAATTTTCCGAGCGTGCATCGTTAAAATTTTTGTGATTGATAGTAGTCTGTAATTCGTAACTCGTAATTGGTAATTGGTAAATCGTAATTCGTAATTTATCTTCCCTTCACATTATCGGAGAAACATTTTTCATATTTGAGCGAATGGGAGATATTTTTTAAAATAAAATTTTCTTGATAGTGAACAGGTACGCACGGAATCACTTTTCAAACAATGCACGGTTCGAAGAAATCAACTCTCATACCGCTTCATTCCGAACTCCATTCTTTAAACACAGAGAGCACAAAGTATTTTCACAGAGAACACAAAGCACAATACAATCCACCTTTGCGCCGTTTACAACTTATCGGTCTCCTCGGTGTTTTAATTCATCTGTGAGTTTTTCGGGGTAACTTGACCAGAATCCCGCTTCATTCCGAATGAGCGAAGCAATTGAGGAATCTTCTCTGCCGCTTTCTCTTTGCTCTCGGTAATAGAAAGCCATTGTCCAAAACTACATTTTTTATCCCAGATTATGCATTAGCAATCAACGAATAATTCGCTATTCTTTTTTGCCACAGATTCACAGATTATTAGACGATGGTGTTGTAAAATCTGTGAATCTGTGGCAAATTTTTCTATTGCATTATCCGGGTTTATTACACAGAGGCACAGTGTTTTAATTCATCTGTGAGTTTTTCGGGGTAACCTAATTTTCGCCCTCAAAGACGCACAACTTATTTAAAAACCTATTTTTTTTAGCAAAAAAGAAGATAATACACGTTTTTTACCCTCCCCCGGACATTCCACGGACTCCCTCGGAAACTCCACGGGCTCCCGCAGAAACTCCACGGGCTCCCGCAGAAACTCCACGGACTCCCCCGGAAACTCCACGGGCTCCCGCAGAAACTCCACGGACTCCCTCGGAAACTCCACGGGCTCCCGTAGAAACTCCACGGACTCCCCCGGAAACTCCGCGGACTCCCTACGAAACTCCGCGGACTCGACCCTGAGTTTCCATATGATCCCTGTTGTATTCTGATAATTCCGCAATTTGGTCATGTTTCATGGTTGGATAGAATTCAATCTCTTTCCCGCGAAAGAGATTGTCTCAAAACCTCTCATTGTCATGCCGAACTTATTTCGTCATCTGAAAATTTTATCAAAAAGAGAAAAAAGGATTCTGAAACAAGTTCAAAATGACGTATTCGATGGAGTTTTGAGACGGACTCTTTCGTGGGAATGCCATATCGAGGTTGATTGCATTATCACACAGTGTCTATAGGGCATCTCTTATAACTCTCTACGAGTCATAGACAAAAATGAATTTAAACGCTCCCGAAGGGATGCCTTTGGCAAATGGACACAAAGCAGGCACAAAGATCGCGAAGTATTGAATGTATGGCTCTTGGTGTTCTTGGTGAAAATACTTTGTGCTCTCTGTGTTTTAAAAATATGGTTTTTATTCCGAAGGAATCCCTTCAGGAGAGATGCCCTATAGTTTGGTGAACACTCCTTATAAATAACGAAAACACCATCACCATTGAAACCACAAAAATAGAACAGGCAAAAAAGTACCATCGAAAATTTCTATATTCATCACGAATTTTTTTTTCAACGCAAACAAAAAACTCTATGTTCAAACAACGATTATTCACTCCCGGACCAACTCCCGTTCCCGAAATTGTGCAACTCGAAATGGCGAAACCAATGATTCATCATCGCCATCCGGAGTTCGGAGAAATTTTTCAACGCGCAAATGAAAATCTGAAATATGTTTTTCAAACGTCGCAAACGGTGTGGACGATGACGAGCTCCGGCACAGGAGTTATGGAAGCGGCAACCGTGAATTTATTTTCCGCCGGCGATGAAATTATTTATGTGAACGCAGGAAAATTCGGCGAACGTTGGGGAAATATCTGCAGCGTGTACGGAGTTAAAGCAAACGAAATAAAAATTCCCTGGGGTGAAGCAGTGCAACCGGAACATTTGAAAAACGCGCTCAAACAATTTCCGAACGCAAAAGCAGTTCTTCTCACGCACAACGAAACTTCAACGGGAACTGCAATCAACGTGAAAGAACTTGCGGCAACGATTCGCAATAATTCCAACGCACTTGTGTGTGTTGACGGAATTTCATCCATCGGCGCAATTGAAATGCGAATGGATGAATGGGGAATTGATTGCGCGTTGAGCGGTTCGCAAAAAGGATTTATGGTTCCGCCGGGACTTGCGTTTATAGCACTCAGCGAACGCGCGTGGAAATTCACCGAAACTTCAACGCTTCCAAAATTTTATTTCAGTTTGAAAAAATGTGTGAAAGCATACAAAAATCTGGAAACGCCGTGGACTCCCGCTGTTACCATTTTCATCGGTCTCGATAAAGCGTTGCAAATGATGAAAGCAGAAGGAATGGAAAATGTTTGGAAACGACACATGCGAATGGCGAACGCAACCCGCATCGGTTGTCAGGCAATCGGTTTGCAATTGTATTCAAAATCTCCTTCCAACTCGATGACTGCGGCGTGGATTCCCGAACCGATTCGCAACGACGCAGCGCTGAATAAAAAATTCAACAGCACTTTGAAAAAAACTTTTGGTATCACTGTCGCCGGCGGACAAGATGAACTCAAGGGGAAAATTTTCCGCATTTCACATCTCGGTTATTACGATGAGTTTGATATTGTAAGTTGCATCGCCGCATTAGAGCGTTCGCTCTCGGTTTGCGGTTGGGGGTTTGAGGTTGGTAATGGAGTAAAGGCGGCGCAGGTTTCTTTTAGTGCGATGTGAGATGTTCATCGAAGAAATTTTAGGGAATCTTTCAAAACTCTCTCCGAGTCATAGACAAAAATGAATTTCCGAAGGATGCTTTGCACAAACACTCCCAAAGGTCACAAAGAATGGGATGTATTGTTCTTTGCGGGCTTTGTGAAAACACTTTGCGCTCTTTGTGTTAAAAAAAATAGTTTTGCGAGATGTCCATATCCTCCAATGATTCATAATTTTCTTCATGTTTAATCTCGCCGTCTTTTGTTCCGGAGCCGGAAGTAACTTTCAGGCATTGTATCGCGGCATTGAGGAACGTCATCTTCCCGCGCAAATTGTTCTCTGCGTTTCCGATAAAGAGAGTAGCGGCGCTATTCAATTCGCCCGTGCAAATAATATTGAAACACTTCACCTGTCACGAACGCCGTATGCCGATGAGGAGTCATATTCCAACGTTATGCTCTCTGCGCTTCACGCACATCATATTGATTTCATTCTTCTCGCCGGTTATCTAAAAAAAATTCCGCAGAAGGTTATCGCCGCATTTCCCAAAAAGATTCTCAATATCCATCCCGCGCTTCTCCCGAAATTCGGAGGGAAAGGAATGTACGGGCTTAATGTTCACGAAGCGGTAATTAATGCCGGAGAAACAACAAGCGGCGCAACGGTTCATTTTGTGAACGAAGAATATGACAAAGGCGAAATCATTCTTCAACGAACAGTGGAAATTCTTCCTGACGATACCCCGCTTTCCCTTTCAAAAAAAATTCTCACCATCGAACACGAAGTATATATTGAGGCATTGCAAAAAATCATTTCAAGCACAGGTCAGGAAAAAGGAAAATAAAAAATTATACTTTTTGACCTCGAACTCTTTTTCTTCTACCTTTTTTTTTCTTAAGTTATAGCCGTTTTTTCTCAATGTATGGCACAACGTAGCAAGAAAAATAGTTCAGCGAAACCGTTGCAACCTCCCGTGCGAATTCTGTTGGTGGAAAAAAACACCAACGACATTGCAACAATGAAACGGGAATTGCGCAATGAAAAATTGAAATGTGTTACCAAAACCGTTTCGAGCAAATCCACATTTCTGAAAGAACTCAAATCGTTTTCCCCTGCGCTCATTCTTTCCAATCACACGCTCCCCCGCTTCAAAGGCATTACCGCGCTTCGGCTGACAAAACAACACGACCCGACCTTACCGTTTATTGTTCTCTCTGATTCTGAAAATGAACTGGTGGAAACACAATTTATCACTGCCGGCGCCGACGGATTCCTTACACGGGAACAATATAAAAAACTGGGGAAATCCATTCGTTCCGTGATTGAAAAAAAACGATTGAACGGCGAGCAGGAACAACTCATCCATCAACTCAGCGAAAGTGAGCAGCAGTTCCGGCTCATCACGGAAAGCGCAACGGAACTCATTGCCCTTCTCGACCTCAACGGCAAACGCATCTATAACAATCCTGCATACGAAAAAACCTTAGGCGGCGACCCCGAGAAGTTACGCGGCACCGATTCCTTTCGTGAAATCCACCCCGACGACCGCGATTACATTAAACGTGTTTTTCAGGAAACGGTGAAATCGGGCGTTGGGCAACGTGCGGAATTTCGTTTTCTCTTAAATGATGGCAGCATCCGGTACGTCGAATCGCTCGGGAACGTTATAAAAAATGAAAAAGGGAAACCGGAAAAAATTCTCGTTGTCTCGCGCGACATCACCGAACGAAAATTACAGGAAAACACCTTACGAGAACGGGAACAACAATTCCGGCACATCACCGAAAATGCAACGGAACTCATCGCTCTTCTCGACCTCGAAGGGAAACGCATTTATAATAATCCCGCGTATGAAAAAACATTAGGCGGCGACCCCAACAGTTTACGCGGTACCGACTCCTTCCGCGAAATTCATCCCGAAGACCGTGAATACGTCAAGAACATTTTTCAGAAAACAGTAAAAACCGGAGTCGGGCAATACGCAGAATTTCGTTTTCTCCGCAACGATGGAACCATCCGTTATATCGAATCGCAGGGAACCGTGATTCGCAATGAAAAAGGGAAGCCGGAAAAGATTTTGGTTGTTTCGCGGGATATTACGGAACGAAAACTGCAGGAACATACTTTACGCGAACGGGAACAGCAATTCCGGAACATCACGGAAAATGCAACCGAACTCATCGCCCTTCTTGACCTCAGCGGAAAACGGATTTATAATAATCCCGCGTATGAAAAAACGTTGGGCGGCGACCCAAAACGTTTACGCGGCACCGACTCCTTCCGTGAAATTCATCCCGAAGACCGCAAAAAGATAAAACAGATTTTTGAAGAAACCGTCCGAACGGGAATCGGGCAACGCGCGGAATTTCGTTTCCTTTTATATGATGGTACTGTCCGTTTTGTGGAATCGCAGGGAAGCGTTATTAAAGACGAGAACGGCAAACCGGAAAAAGTGCTGGTGGTCTCCCGCGATATTTCCGAACAGAAACACCGCGAACAAATTCTCGTGGAAAGCGAACAACGGTATCGGCTATTGATTGAACGAATGAACGAGGGACTTCTTCAGGTGGATAACAACGATGTTATTCTTTTCGCGAACAATCGGTTCTGCGAAATCATTGGTTATTCGCTCGAAGAATTGCTCGGAAAAATCAGTAAGGACTTTCTTATCTCCGATAAGGATAAAAAGATAATTGAGGAAAAAAATAAACTGCGCAAGCAGGGAGTTTCCGATTCGTACGAAGTGGAAATGAGAAAAAAAACAGGCGATGTACTTTCCGTACGAATCAGCGGCGCGCCCGTTCACGATGCTTTTGGAACTGTCATCGGCTCGGTTGGAATTATTGTTGATGTTACCAAAGAGAAAAAAACGGAACGGGAAATTCTCGAATGGAAACAACGCACCGAACTCCTTGTCGCCGCCTCCAATCAATTAATGTACGATTACAATGTACTCGAAGGAACGATTATCTGGAGCGGACCTGTTGAACAAATGCTGGACTACACACCCGCCGAGATGAATGGCGGAGTTGAACAATGGATGGATATGCTTCATCCCGAAGACCGAAACGAAGCATTGAGGTTACTGAACATTGCAGAAAAAAACCTGAGTCCTTACGATGTTGAATATCGCTTCCGAACCAAAAAAGGGACGTATCTGTGGATGCACGACCGCGGATTCTTTCTTTCCAATGACGAAGGAAAAGCGGTGCGGATGCTTGGAATGATGCAGGACATTACTGAACGCAAAAACGCAGAACTACAACTGCGCGCAAGTGAAAACCATTTGCGTACAATTATCGAAGCAGAGCCGGAATGTGTAAAAATTGTAAACGCACAGGGTGTTCTCCTGCACATGAATTCTGCCGGGCTTGCGATGATTGAGGCGAATGCTCTCGAACAAATTCAAGGAAAAGTTATTTACGGTTTGATTGCACCCGAGTACCGCACGGCCTTTCAGACGCTCATTCAAAACGTTTGCCGAGGGAACCGGGAAATTCTCGAATTCGATATTATCGGCTTAAACGGAACGCGACGAAACCTTGAAACACACTCCGTCCCCTTGCAATTAGATAATAAAGAAACCGTTGCACTCGGCGTAACGCGTGATATTACCGAACGCAAAAAATCCGAACTCGTGCAATCAGCATTGTATCGTATTTCCGAAGCAACAGACGGCGCTCTTTCCCTGCAGGAACTGTATAGCGCCATTCACAAAATAATCGGCGAAGTGATGGACGCGCACAATTTCTATATCGCGTTATACGATGAAGATAACGACGAAATCGCTTTTCCGTACTTTGTTGACGAGGTGGATACGCCTTCTCCACCGAAAAAATTCGGCAATGGATTGACAGAGTATGTTTTTCGTACCGGGAAATCGCTCCTCTGCACAACCGAAGTTCACCTCGAATTAATGACACGCGGAGAAGCAGATTTGGTCGGAAAACCATCCGCAATCTGGCTCGGGGTTCCCCTCATCATTGAAAACAAAACCATTGGTGTGATGGTGGTTCAGCATTATACTGATGAGCGGGCATATCAAGCAAGGGAACAACAAATTCTTGAATATGTTTCCTCGCAAATTGCCCGTGCCATTCACCACGTACACTCGGAAGAAAAAGTTCGTCAAAGCGAAGAACGATACCAGATTGTCTCCAAAGCAACAAACGATGTTATTTGGGATTGGAATTTACTCACCAACGATGTAGTGTGGGGCAATAATTTTTCAACAGTCTTCGGCTATTCCCCCGAAGAAATTATCAATTCCGGGGATTTCTGGGATGGATTGATTCATCCCGACGACAAGAAAAAAATTCTCAATGATATTGATAGAGCGCACAAACTCCATAAAACTTCCTGGACGGGTGAGTACCGCTATCGTAGAAAAAATGGTTCGTATGCGCACGTGTTTGACCGCGCCTTTATTCTTTACAGCGATACCGGAACTCCGATGCGGGCAATCGGCGCGATGATGGATATTACGCAACAGAAATACGCCGAACAGAAACTCTCCGAAAGCGAAGAACGTTTCCGCGCACTCATCGAAAACAATTCCGATGTCATTGCGTTAATCGCCGCAGACGGTACAATTCTGTACAAAAGCCCTTCCATCCAAAAAGTTTTTGGATATGCGCCTGATGAACTCATTGGAAAAAACTCTGCGGAACTTATCCATCCCGATGATTTGCTCACGCTACAGGAAACGTTTCCCGAACTTCTCCATACCGTTGGCAACAAACAGAATGCAACATTTCGGTACAAACACAAGAACGGTTCGTGGCGGTGGGTTGAATCCGTTTCAATGAATTTGCTCGCAGAAAAAAGTATCAACGCAATTGTAGTGAACTACCGCGATATTACGGAACGAAAACGCTCAGAATTAGAACGACAGATATTTTTTGACATAACGCAAGCCGCAGTTACAACCGCAAATCTTGATGAACTCCTCCCGCTTATTCATCAGGCAGTGAAGAAAGTTGTGTACGCTGAGAATTTCTTCATTGTGTTGTATAATAAGGAGACAGGAATGTTCGAGAGCGTGTATGATCGCGACTTGAATGACCCTCCGTTTCCTCCTTTTAAAATGGGGAAAAGCAGTTCGGCATACGTGTTTCGGACTGGAATGCCGGTAATGATGACTCAAGAGGTGTTTGACCAACTTGCTGCCTCAGGTGAAGTGGAACTCATCGGTTCTAATTCTCCCGCGTGGATTGGTATTCCTTTAAAAACATCTGACGAGACAATCGGCGTAATGGTACTACAACACTATGAAGACCCGAATGCCTATTCACAACGCGATATGGAATTTCTTACCAGCGTGGGGAATCAAATAGCGCTTGCTATCGAACGCAAACACTCCGAACAATTGCTGACTGCCTCCGAAGAAAAATACCGGCACTTTTTCGAACAAGATTTAACTGCTGATTATATTGCAACACGGGAGGGAAATATTCTCTTGTGTAACCCCGCCTTTCTCTCACTCTTCGGTTTTTCTTCGTTTGAAGAAGCATACGCCACGAATGCCGACTCACTCTATTCAGAATCGTTCACGCGAAACCAAATGCTCTCGCTTCTTACGGAAAAGAAACATCTTGAAAATTTTGAGATGGAACTTCGGCGCAGGGATGGAACTCCTGTTTTCGTTATTGCAAATATCTTCGGTCGTTTTAATGAGAAGGGAGAACTTATTGATAAACTTACGTACCTCTTCGATACCACGCAGCGAAAAAAATTGGAAGAGCAGTTACGGCAATCGCAAAAGATGGAAGCAATCGGTCACCTTGCCAGCGGTATCGCGCACGATTTCAATAATGTGCTTGCAGGACTGTTGGGATATGCAGAAATGGGTTTGCGGCGAACAGACCCCAACAACCCATTATACACCACGCTCGATAAAATTCGTTCGTTAACAGAACGGGGTGCAAAAATTACCAAGCAACTTCTCGCATTTTCGCGCCGCCAGATTATTGACCCGAAAGATGTGAATCTCAATAAAGTGATTACCGATTTGCTCTCACTCATCAGCAAAACCATCGGCGATAACATAGAAATAGATTTCAGCCCCGAACATTCGCTGAAAACAGTCCATGCCGATGTTGTGCAATTGGAACAGGTGTTAATGAATTTATGCGTCAATGCCCGCGACGCAATGCCCAACGGAGGCAGACTAATCATCGAAACACACAACACCATCCTCGATGAACGTTACGTGAAAACCCACCCAACCGCAACGAACGGACCGTACGTTTTACTCGCCGTAACCGACACGGGATTCGGAATGGACAAAAAAACCATTGAACAAATCTTCGACCCGTTCTTCACAACAAAGGAAACAGGGAAAGGCACTGGACTTGGGCTTTCGATGGTGCATGGAATTGTCGCGCAACATAGCGGCTTTGTCAATGTGTACAGCGAAGTGGGAAAAGGAACAACTTTAAAAATTTATTTACCCGCCGTAGAACGTGTTGCAGCAGAACAAAAAGAAAAAACCGCTACTGCAATTATTGGCGGCAACGAAACCATTCTCCTGGTCGAAGACGATACCGAAGTGCGCGAAATGGTTGATTCCGTGTTAAAGGAATTCGGTTATACCGTAATTGTTGCCGAAGATGGAGAAGACGGGTTACGGAAGTTTCAGGAAAATGCCTCCGCGATTCACATGGTGGTATCCGATTCCGTTATGCCCAAGATGGGGGGAAAAGAGTTGCACCAACATATTGTGAAGATTCAACCGGATGTAAAATTTTTATTCGTCAGCGGCTACACCGAAAATGCAGTTCATCATAATTTTATTTTAGAAAATGAAGTGAATTTTCTCCAAAAACCATTTACCCCGCTTGACCTTGCGGCTAAAGTGAGGGAAGTTATTGATAGAAGATAAAGACGACGATTACATATTTTATTGTTTCAGAGAACCACTCTGAGTAAGTATCAATGGAAAGATTTTTTTCTTACACGGAGTAACACAGAGAATACACAGAGTTCCACTGACGTTAATGTAGATTTTTTTTCGCTATGAATGAACCAGAACTCAATAAGATCACAGAAGATATCATTGGTGCGGCAATAGAAGTACATAAACATCTTGGTCCAGGGTTACTCGAATCTGCTTACGAAGAATGCCTTTGTTATGAAATCCAATTGCGGAAGCGATATATTGAACGGCAAAAACCTATCCCAATTGTATTTAAGGAAGTGAAATTGGATTGTGGTTATCGACTGGATGTTTTGGTGGAGAGGATAGTAGTAGTAGAAATTAAATCGGTGGATGTATTATTACCCGTTCACGAAGCACAAATTCTCACATATCTGCGATTTGCCCATAAGCCACTTGGATTACTAATAAACTTTAACGTAACCGTCCTAAAAAATGGTTTAAGAAGATTTAGAATCTGAAATGAGATCGTTAGGAAAAACATCATTCGGAAACAACACACATTTTTCTATCATTGTGAAACTCAGTACAAACTCTGAGGTTCTCCGTGACTTCTCCGTGGAACTCTGTGTCATCTTTAACTAAAAATAATTCGTAATTCGTAAATCATAAAAATCGTAAATCCAACTTCGTAAATCAAAAATCCAGAAATGAATAACGGTCTCCCACAAATAAAAATCGCACCAATGCCGGAACGAAAAACAATTTTAGTGGTGGATGACGAACCCGACCTGTTGTTGATTCTCAAAGATTTTCTTTCGGAAAAATATAATGTGCTTTCTGCCAACAACGGCGAGGAAGCATATGGAATCGTAGAAAATAAAACTTCCCGCCCCGATTTGGTTCTTTCCGATATCAATATGCCGCAAATGGATGGTGTTACGTTGCTGAAAAAAATCCGCGAAACCTATCCTGCTATCGGTGTAATGATGTTGAGCGGACAAGGTGACGTGCGAACTGCAGTGGAAGCAATGCGTTTGGGTGCGCAAGATTATATTTCAAAACCGGTGCAGGTGTTTGAAGAAATTAACATCCGCATCGCTAACTATTTTGATAAACAAAAAATAGAAAACCAACTTGCCGAGTTTGTGAAACTGCGGGAATCCCTCTACTCGCAGGTGAAAATTCTCACGTTTGTCTCGTTCGATGTCGTGGATTCGCACGGATTGAAACTCGGCACTGATGTTCTTCTCGCGCAGTACACGTTTATCGAGTACCACAAGTTTCTCGAAGAAATTATCCGCCACTATAACGGCGCCATCAACGGAACAGCGGGCGATGGCGTAATGTGTTCGTTTGAAAGCGCTCAAGGGGCGGTAGAAATGGCTATCGAGGTACATCACCAACTGAAAACTTTTAATCAAGCGAAGAACAAACTTTTTCACCCGTTTCGCCTCCGCTGCGGAATTCACACCGGTTCTGCCGTGGTCAATAAGGAGGGGCGTGTTGACCAAATGTTTGCGCAAGTGCTTGACGTTGCCGGACACATCCAAAAGCAATGCCCCGAAAATGAAATTTATATCTCGAAGGAAACGTACGACGAAATCACGTTGAAGCACGAATTCCTTCCGCTCAATACCGAAGTGGATGGCGTTGCGACGTTCAAATATAAAGGCAACAAATAATTGCCGCCGTTCTTTCTCCCCTCTCTTTTAATTCTTATTTTTTACTCCATTTTTTTCACCTGACCTCACTAATTTTTATAATCGGTAAGGTCAGTTGTGTACATTTTTCTTTGCTTTAAATAAAGCATTACGCTCAAGATATTTTTATGACGACTGAATTATTGCAATTACAAATTCCCGGTTTCGATTATTACGATTTGTACAATCCCGTAAAACTTGCCGAACTCACCGAAGTCTTTTACGGCGAAGTGCGTTCACAAAACCCTGAACTCTTTCAGCAGTTCGATAAGTACCGAAAATCAAAAGGCGAAAATTTTTCTCCGGTAGAAATCTCGAATCTTCTCGTAGAACTTGCGCCGTACCTCAACAACTTCATCGCAAAAATGTTCGGCGTTGAAAATGAAATGAAAGCGAAAAAACTTTTTGCGGAAAAAGAACATATCGTTTTCAAATGCAAAAAAGAATTTTTCACACGGCGCGTTCTCAAAAAGTTTTCTTCGGTTGAACAAACAAAAAATCTCGACATTCAAAAACTCGACACACAGATTTCATCATTGAAAAAAGGATTCCGAGGAATTCCGAATGATGACGCAGAACTCGAAATTGCCGCAATGGTTTTGGAACTGTGGGAAATCGAACGCTTCATCAAAGACCCGCTGACGGATGAAAGAAAAAATTCTCTCATAGAATTTTCTGAACGTTTGAAAAAAGAAAATCAACTTGCGCATATTCTTCCATTGAACAGTGAAGAAGCGATATTGAAAAATTTTCTTTCCAACACGCTTTCCGTATTTGAACAATGGCTTGCGTATCATTACCACAATGAAACGGATTCAATGAAACGGTGGGCAACATTTAAACAGCCGAAGAAAATTGAATACGAACATCTCGTCGAACTCAATGTGTTGCAGCCGAATTTTAACATCGGCGTTGAAAAACATTATCGTCAGCGCGATGGATTTGATTTGACGGATGAACGGTACTCTCCGCGCGAAGTAATGAGTGAAGTTGATTACTGCATTTTCTGCCACGACCGGAATAAAGATTCCTGCTCAAAAGGAATTCACGACAATGGTTCATTCAAAAAAAATCCGCTGGAATATGAACTCAAAGGTTGTCCGCTTGACCAAAAAATTTCCGAATCGCAAGCAGTGGAAAATAACGGCGATGTGATTGGCGCGCTTGCAATTATAATGATTGATAATCCGCTCTGTCCCGGCACCGGTCATCGCATTTGCAACGATTGTATGAAAGCGTGCATTTACCAAAAGCAGGAACCGGTCAACATTCCGCAAATTGAAACGCGCGTTCTCACCGATGTTTTAAATTTACCGTGGGGATTTGAAATTTATTCTCTGCTCACGCGTTGGAATCCCATCAATATTGAGCGTCCGCATATTTTACCTTTTAACGGAAAGAAAATTCTCGTTGTTGGATTAGGTCCTGCGGGATACACAATGGCGCATTATCTTTTGAATGAAGGTTTTGCCGTTGTTGGCATTGATGGATTGAAAATTGAACCGCTTTCTGTAGAACTTGTTGGCGATGAAAAGACAAAATTCAAACCATTGAAACACTATTCTTCCATTGAACAAAAACTGAGCGAGCGAGTTTTGATGGGATTTGGCGGCGTTTCGGAATATGGAATCACAGTACGATGGGATAAAAATTTTCTTACTGTTATTTATCTTACGTTGCTACGTAGAGAAATGTTTCGCGTGTACGACGGCATTCGTTTCGGTGGAACAATCACCGTTGAAGATGCATGGGAGCTTGGTTTCGACCACGTCTGCTTTGCAACGGGCGCAGGCAAACCAACGTTTGTTACAATGAAAAATAATTTGATTCGCGGCATACGAAAAGCAAGTGATTTTTTAATGGCGTTGCAATTAACAGGCGCAGGAAAAAAAGATTCAATGGCGAATTTGCAAGTTCAACTTCCCGCGTTGGTCATAGGCGGAGGATTGACGGCAATTGATACTGCAACGGAATTGTTCGCGTATTATCCGATTCAGGTTACGAAAATAAAAAACCGGTACGAAAAATTATGTTCGCAGTATGGAAAAGAAATAATTGATGGAATGTACAATGCGGAAGAAAAAAATATTCTTTCGACATATTTGAAACATGCAGAAGAAATTGAACGAGAACGCGAGCGGGCAAAGAAATCAAATGAACGCCCGAATTTTATTCCGCTTATTCGTCAGTGGGGCGGCGTGCATTTGTATTACCGCAAATCAATGAACGATGCGCCGGCATATCGTTTGAACCACGAAGAAATTATCAAAGCGTTTGAAGAAGGAATTTCCTTTGTCGAAAAAATGTCGCCGCTCGAAGCCGTTCCCGATGAGTCCGGCGCGTTAAAAGAAATGGTGTTTGAAAAAATGGAACTCGTTAGCGGTAAGTGGAAAAGTTCTGGTGAAGCAGTTCGCGTTGCCGCAAAATCATTAATGGTTGCGGCGGGAACCGTTCCAAACGTAATGTACGAAAGAGAAAATCCCGGAACGTTTGAACTCGATAAATGGAATGAATTTTTCCAGAGCCATAAATTTGAAAATGGAAAACTTGTTCAAGCGGAAAATAACGATGTCGGTTTCTTTACATCATACGAAAAGAATGGAAAGTTTGTAACGTTCTACGGCGATAATCATCCCGTGTATGAGGGCAATGTGGTAAAAGCAATGGCTTCGGCGAAGAATGGATACAAGAAAGTTGTTGCGTTGTTTAACGAAGAGCGAAGAGCCGAGAGCATAGAGAATGGAGTTATGTCCGAAGGACTCCTTTCGGAGGAGAAGTGGAGTGGTGAAGTAAATAAAAAAGTAGATTCACAAATTTCAAACAACCAATTACCAATTACTAATTACAATGTAAATCTCACATCTTTCTTCAAAACTCTTAACGACGAACTCAAACCCTACGTTGTAAAAGTAGAACGACTCACGCCAACAATTACCGAAATAATTGTCCACGCGCCAATGCAGGCGAGGAAATTTTTGCCCGGGCAATTTTTCCGTTTACAAAATTATGAAACCGACTCGTTGAAACTCGAAAACACATTACTGATGATGGAGGGCGTTGCGTTGACCGGAGCGTGGGTTGAGGTGGAAAAAGGATTGTTGAGTATGATAATTCTCGAAGTCGGCGCAAGTTCCCGAATGGCAAGTATGTTGAAACCAAATCAGCGCGTTGTCGTGATGGGACCAACAGGAACGCCGACTGAAATTCCGGAAAATTCAACCGTGCTTTTACTCGGCGGTGGACTTGGAAATGCAGTGTTGTTCTCGATTGCAAAAGCGGCGAAAGAAAAAAACACGAAAGTCATTTATTTTGCCGGTTACAAAAAGAAAGAAGATTTTTTCAAGCGGGAAGAAATTGAAAGCGCAACCGACGTTGTTGTGTACAGCGTTGATAGCGGCGAACCGATTCCAGCGCGACGATTGCAGGATAAATCGTTTGTCGGAAATATTATTCAGGCAATGCTGGCGTATGCGTCGGGAAAACTTGGAGAGATTACAATTCCTCTCGGCGACGCGGTACGTGTGATTGCTATTGGCTCGGACAGAATGATGGCAGCAGTTGCAGAAGCGCGTAGTAATGTTTTGAAACCATATTTGCACGAGGAACACGTAGGCATTGCTTCCATCAACTCACCGATGCAATGTATGATGAAAGCGATTTGCGCCCAATGTTTACAACGCCATGTGAATAAAGAAACGGGAAAAGAGGAGTTTGTTTTCAGTTGCGTGAACCAAGACCAATGTATGGACGATATTGATTTCCAAAACTTAAATTCGCGATTGAAAGCAAACAACGTGATGGAAAAAATTACGAACAAGTGGCTGGAGTATATTTTTGAGAAGCATAAAGTGGAGCACGTGTAGTTTTTTGAAAACTACAAAACTGTTTTGTATGTTTTGCCCAAGAAAAGCGAAATGAAAAACACTCCTCTTGATGTTGAAATAGATAAACTTACAAACTCAATTGAAAACTCGTTGACGGGAGAAGTCTTTAATACAGAAATTGTACGACTTTCGGAAAAAGATAAGCACCAAATTCCAAAAACAGATTGGTTGTTCGATTGGCATAGCGAGGTAAGTGATTTGAAGAAGGAAGTTTTTAAACTCACGACAACCAATAACCCGACAATAATTCAGGGACTTTTAAGTATCGAAGATAAGGAAGACCATATTTTTATGCACTTAATAGAGAGCGCAAAATTCAATAGAGGGAAATCAAAAGTGTATCTCGGTGTGCCCGCCAACCTTGTTGCTTTTGCTTGTAAAATTTCTTTCGACAGAGGATACGAAGGTTATGTTGCGTTCGATGCAAAGACGGCATTGAAAAAACACTATGAACAAATGCTTGGCGCAACACATTTTCGCGGACAACGTATGTACATTCAAACAAATGCAGCAGCAAAACTTATTTCACAATATTTTCAAACATAATACTATGAAGCTTATTAAAGAACCCAAAGAAATTGACCTTATCATAAAATCAGAGCCGTGGACGGATGAGGAACTTGCAGATTTTAGGAAATTAATGCAAGCACAAAAACAGAAAAACACGCAACGAAAACTACACACAGAATTAAAGCGGGCTCGGCAATATACACGCAAACCGGAAAAGCATTATGCGTAGAAATTTTTTATGAAACTTTCTGAAATAAACAAATGTGCAATAGGGCGACTGCAACAACTCTCCGCGCTCCTCCAACTCCTCATTGCAGATACACAAAAGGTCACCTGAAAACTTGAGATGACCTTTGCACTTTTCTAATAATAATTTGTCATTCCGTGCTTGACACGGAATCTTTTACTTCATCACCGCAAGTTTCTTCGTGGCAATGTAATCTTGTCCTGAGCCAGACGAAGGATTCCCTGCGACCAATTTATAGAAATAGATTCCGCTGGAGAGTTTACTTGCATCGAACTCCACCGACCTATATCCTGCTTCTTCGTTACCATTTACTAACGTTGCTACTTCCTTTCCGAGAACGTCATAAATTTTCAACGACACAAAACTATTCACGGGTAACTGATAACGAATGACTGTTACCGGGTTAAACGGATTGGGATAATTTTGTTCCAATGAAAATTCTTTGGGTTTTTCCGTTTGAAATTCTGAACCGGTTTGCTCTGCACGTGTGCGGTTATTGTTTATCGTTTGGTTTTTTCCCGATGGCATTTCAAACAGCAAACGGTGTAAATTATCTACCATCGTTGGGTCAAGTGTTAGTGCGCGGTTCTCCATCGCTTGATACGTTGCTTGCGCATTTGTATTATCTCCCAATGCATTATACGCTACAACTTTCTGCACATTGCAATACAGCCAAAACGCATCTTCGGGATTTTGTGCGAGATACTGATTGGCAAAAGCAATAGCAGCGTTCAGTTGTCCTCTATCCATTTTTTCTTGAACGCGATACGTTGCCAGCAATGGTTTTAATTTTTGTGAAGGTGTTCTCGATTCTGCTAATGCAAGAAACATTTCCCACGGAATTTCAAGTTCGTTTTGATACTCTCCTCCCGGACCTACTAACGATGCAAGAAAATGGACTGCATCAAGTGCCTCATCCGGTTTCGTTTCGATGAGCCAGCGTAAATACCGAATCAATCGCCGAATCTCCATTGTTTCAAAGTTGGTCGGTTCATCTCCTGCAGAAGCAACGACTTCATTTTTTGCCGGAGTAGTTACGGGACTGCACAAATAATAACTATAATCCACACTCCCCGTAAAACCATTTGCATCAGGTGGGCAACCTCCCCAATAATTCCGATGAGCAAGCACAGCATTTGCCGTATTCACGAAACGCCCTCCAAAAGTATAGGTATTGTAAATGTTATTGTAGCCGCCATATTCTACAACGATATGATTTACTACGCATTCTGGAGGGCACGGAGCATAAACAATTGGATTACCTCCTATCTTTTCTTCTCCTATGGTGCAATCACATTCATCATACTCGATATGCTGCCCGAGAAATGCGCCTCCATTAAGCGTAACATAGATTTCGCCGGAAGAATTTTGGTAGAGCGTATTGTTCCCCGCCGCAGAAGTGCTGGGATTGAGCCAAAGATATGAACCGGTTCCTCCACTGACCGAAATACCTTTTCCGTAATTATTTTGAATCCGCGATTTCTCAAGATACATTTTCGCTGAGCCAAGATACACACCTCCGACAATTTCGGCAGAGCCATTGTTTTCGATGCGTGTTTGCAATACATCAACGCGAGACGTGCCGAGCAGAAGCCCTTGAAAAGCATTATCGCGTAATGCGGAATACTGAATTTTTACCGCGGGTGACGATGTTTGCGTATTGTTAACAATCACTCCTCGCGCGCTGCAATTGGAAACCGTATCGTATTGAAGGAGAGATATGCCGCTTGTGTTAGTAAAGTTTAAACCATTTGTTGCGTATTTGACGTTGCAGTAAGTAAGGGTATCGGGACCGCCGCCGGAGAAGGTAATGCCGTTCCAATTGCCCGCGGTCTGAGTAGTTTTATTGGAAGTGAATATGATACGATTTGTAGAAGTGCCTTTGGCAATAAGTTTTCCATTAATCGTGAATTGAGAAATACTGTTTTGCTTTATCTTTCCAAATTTAAAAGTCGAACCCGGCATAACTGTCAATACTACGCCTGAATTTATTGTAAGATTGTTTATGATGTTAAGGGTAACACCAGAATTTATCGTAGTATTTCCAGTGAGAGTAATATTCCCTACCCAAACCCGTGAAGAACTAACTGTTCCATAACTTGGCAAGGTTGCCGGTGTTTCAGATGAGTTTAATCCTTCACCGACTTGGTTAATCGCAGCAACAGAATAGAAATATACTTGCCCTGGCGTAGTTTGATAATTGTCTTGAAATGAAGTTACATTCGATAAACCAATAACTTTTACGTCATTGACAGTTGTACCGGCAGGTCTTCGGTATATTACGTAGTACTGGGTTTGTAAAAACGGGTCAGGAGGTAACCACAGTAAACTTACACTCATATTTTCTATGCTTTGCGTTGCAGTTAAGCCTGTTGGAGGAGGTGGAGCATTCGGCGGGGGATCACATGGATAGCATGTAATAATATTAACTGTATTGCTTTGTTTCGTATTACCTTTGATATCCGTGATGATTGCATACGCTTGCATCGTTGCATTTTGCAGTTGTCCAACCCAGAATGAATTTAGATAAAATCTGAAATACACAGTATGGTAATTATCATTTTGATTAAATATCTTTGGCAAAATCCTTATTTCGTTATTGAAGCCTGTGTCATCATCTTCAATTAAGGTATCTCCAATGTTTATTCTCCACTCATAATCTATCTCATTGTTTGGTTGTAAACTTCCTTTCAAAAGAAAAGTTTGATCTATCGTAGAACCGCCCTGTATTATACCGGTAAGAAAGAGTTTGATATTGTTTAAATCTAATTCATCGTCATCAACACGCCCATAGATTTCTATATATTGTCCATACGTGTCAGTGTGTATGCTAGGATCTCCAACTTGAAAATTACCATCTATATTTGTGTAAGGTAAAAGCCCCATCGGATGATCAGAATCCTGGATTCCGTTAAAACCACCAGTAGAATAATAATATTTAATATCCAAGTGTGGAGGGCTCACATTCGGGTTAATAGTTCCAATGATTTGGCCTTCAGTTAAAATTTGATTAAGACCTACAGTTCGATTAATGTGGCTATACCTTATGTATCTTGGAGAAATATCAGAGGATTTGGCAACGAATCCTTCACTGGTAAGCGCATATACCGTACCCGACAAAATAGATTTTACAGATCCTGCACTAATGCCAATATCAACACCCCCGTGCCAGTCATAATCATAACCTGAATTGGGATATTCCATTGATCCAAGATTCCTCGGCCCAAAAGAGGAAGACATGTTATCTACCGTTCCTATTGGCCAAGTTTGCCCATATAGATTAGAGCTAAAAACAACAAAAAATATTACCCATTTAGTAAATGATATGTTCATATAGAAACTCCTCCGTTATTTTAGAAAAATGATTTTGTTTAATGATATTTCGAATATTATTTTAGAATCAAGTGTGTTTTTAATTATTGCGAAACTTGTTTTTGGTTCTTCTATATTCTGACCTGTTATTAAATTCAAGATGAAAAGATTGCTTATGCCTTGATCAGAAATATGGGACGTTTGAATTTCAATTTGATTTTCATCAGATAGCGAAAGCGTTCTAATTCTTTCGGAAAATTTTTTTGCATCCTGTCGCCACAGTTTTGTTTTGGTTTCCAAATCATACAGAACAATACTTTGACCATCTAAAATTACCATCCACCTATCATTAAAAAATTCCATGTCAAGAATATAATCGAAATCAGTTATGACATTATTAGTTTCTCCAAGATTATCTATAAGCAATATAATATTAGGTCTTCCACCGCTTTTCATAACTGCAATAGAAATAAAGTTTCCCTTATCAGAGATGATTAAAGTTCTATCAGCATCAGGACTAATATCGGGTACGCTCCCATCAACCAATGTTAGTTGTTTTTTAACTATTACTGATGATGTTGGAATATCATAAACAAGAAACTCAAGTGATTCCGACTCTAACCTAAATCCTTTATTCGTTTTTCTCGCCAACTCGAAGGCTTCTTTCTCTTTTTTTTCACTTTTCAAGCGATTAATTTCTTTCAATGCTTCTAAATCTCTGCTGTACACCTTCTTTTGTAGAACCAGAGCAACTTGGTTATTGTTGAGGAATTGAGCAAAGAACGGACGATAATCTTTTTTTATCGGAGTAGGCATTTCTTTCCCACTTTCCATATCAAAGACTTGAAACTTTCCCGAAAATTCTTCGCCGCTTACTCTCGTTGTTATTGCATACCGTCCATCTGATGATTGTGTCAGCCCCGGGTCAGTAACCAAAACCTCCCACAGTTTATTGCCTTGTAAATCAAAGCAAGTATTTCGTCCTTCTTCTTCAAGATTATAATCGTGCGAAACGATTATCTTTTCTGAAGTTTTCGCCAACGAAACGTGATGAATTCCTTCAAAAATCTTTTCCCATAATTCATTCCCTTGCATATCAAAAATTGTTACCGTTCCCTTCCGTTCGGACTGAGATTGTGTTCCTATTGCAATTAAATTTGAATCGTTGGAGTATATCTTTCTTAACGGAAGGTCGAAAGTTTTTTCCGCCAGCACTTGACTGTTTTGAACAATATCCTTAAAGTTTGATTGAGAATGAATAAAGTTCAATGGAATAAATCCTATAGCAAGTAAAAAAATCAAGATAAAATATTTCTTCATTTTACTTTTCCTTACAAAAATTTTGAGTTAAACATAAGTGGAAATAAACATGGTTTAAATTACAAAAGTGGTGCGGACAAAACACCAGCAACGTGTCCTCATTTTCTGTTGATAATTTTCGGTGTGAAATTACAAAAGTTTTATTGTAATGTCAAGCGTATTGGCAAGTTTTTTTAAAACCGTAATTAGCAAGTTCCGTGCCAACTTCCAATACCTTGAACGCAAAAAATAGATTATGCCAATAATTTCAGCTCACCTCTAATAAATTTTCATAATTTCGAGATTTTGGGGGTAATTGCGCTTCCGCAAAACCATTTTGCAGAACTGCAACAACCCACTCCACCCTTGCAACACTCCGCTGAAAATCTCCAATAACCCACTGCATTTCCCCGACAATTCATTGCACATCTGCAACAAATCATTGGAAAACTCCAGCAATCCACTGCATATCCGCAACATATCGGTGGAGAACTGCAACACCCCGCTGGAAATCCCCAACAACTCACAGCATCTCTCCAACACATCACCGGAAAACTCCAACACCTCATCGCACCACTCCAACGGTATCGTGCGCTTGTGCAAATGGTGTGCGGGCTATCACACAGAAAAGGAAACTTTCGGAACTTCTGTAGCGTTAAAGTTTTTGTTCGCAGGAAAATCCTGTGGATGTGGTAATACCACTTTTTACTATTTTTTTCCTTGGAGGAAATCGTTATGACACAAGCCGATTATATGCCTCGCACCGAGGCGGAATTCGTTCATTGGGGTGGAAATTTGGTTTCCAAATTACCAAACTTCGCCCAAACGTTAGGGATAACGAATGACCAGATAGCAATCCTAACACAAGAACTCGACGATTTGAGAGCGAAAATAGGCGAAGCGACGACGGTAAAAACATCGTTGCAATCGCTGACGCAACTCAAGAATGAAACATATCACCGGGCACGAAAACATGCACGTGATATTTCTGTTATTGCGAAACGGAACGATAACTACACACAAGCGGTTGGTGAAGACCTGGGAATTGAAGCGCCGGAAACCCCGTTAGCAAAAGGAAACCCTGATGCTGCGCCGATATTCTTCATCACTTCTATGACCGATATGGTGCGGTTAGACTGGGTGAAGGAAGATAATGACGGAGTCGTAATTGAAAGTAAACGCGGAACAGAAGCCGCGTGGACACGGCTCGATAAAGATACCATTTCGCCCTATGAAGATTCACGCGCAAATCTTCAGGCGGGCGTACCGGAGAAACGAATCTACCGTATGCGCTATGTTGTTGATGATAAAGAAATCGGCTATTGGTCAGGCGAACAATTTGCCATTGTGTTGATTGAAAACAAAAGCCCCTCTGCATAAAGAGCGGCGTAAATACAACAGGCGATAGGGAAATTTTCTCTATCGCCTTTTTTGTTTTTTGAGAAAGGTTTTACTTCCTTCTTATCAACACACTCTCTTTTCCAAAAGCATTTTTATCTTCAGCGTACGTAAGAACAAGTTTTTGCAAATCTTCTGTTGGCGCAGTGAGGAGCAAACCTTTTTCCGTTTCTTCGTGCTTGATAGTAAGTTTATTTTCCTTGAACATTTTCTTCGCCCAATCTGCATCGAGCATTGAAAGAGAAAGTGTATCGCCGTGAAAGCGAACTTTTGAAAACGTATGCGCGGGAATGATGTGCAAATTATACAGTCCGTTTTCCTCAGGAATATCTTTTAAGTAAATATCGAGAAATCTATACGAGCCAAGTTGAACTAAATGCGCTTCTAACTTTGCAGGAACACCTTTTTCCGTGTACACGAGTTCGTAAGAATTTTTCTCCGATTTCAAAAATGTCCACGTATCTCTTTCATTTTCTTCCGACCAAACACCGATGAGCGCTTTGTCGAATACCAAATCTTTATCGGTGTACAATGGACGAAGTGAGCGCAAACATCCCGAGAAAAGTATTACTATGCTAAAGAAAAAAAGTCTTTGAATTTTCATATTTGTCTCACTGTTATATTTTAGAAATCTGCGCCAAGCGAAAATAAATACTGCGGCGGAGAAAAATAATTGAAATGATACTGCCACGCAACGTCTATTTTCAGTAACATTCCGAGTAAGAAAACACGCACCCCCGTTCCTGTGCCGATAAGTAAGTCCTTTGTTTGTGTTTCTCCCGCGGCGTTTTTCATCGTCCCGCGATATCCTTTTTCATTTACCCACGCAGAGCCGATATCGAGAAAAATAGCGCCGGTTAAACTCTGAAAAAATATCGGTAGCGGACCTGCTACGATATATCCCAAAAACGGATAACGTAGTTCAGCATTGAGCAAAGCGTACCGCGTTCCAAACTGCGCATTATAGGAGTACCCGCGTAACGGAACTCCCGATGTGAGAAAAAGAAAATCCTCCGGACTTTGAATAGGAAATTGATTGTTCTCAAACTTCCTGTTAATCCAGTTTTCCGTTCCCCCCACGATAAAATACTGCGGGTTCTTTCCAAAACTTCCCCCTCCCGCAAAACGAAATGCAAAGGAATATCCGCGCGTTAATCGAAAGTATGAACGATAATCGAGTAACGCTGAATAAAACGACATGCCGTTATTTCCGATTTGAGGCGTTCCCATCAACGTAAAATTATACCGTGTACCGTTATTCGGTCCTGTGTATCCCCACAACACATTATCGTGAACGAAACTCATTGACGGAAGCAAAACATCGCGGCGTTGTGTGGGAACGTAGTAGAGTAAGTTTTCCCGCGACACGCGAAAATATGTCGCTGAGACATCTAAGCGTTTAAATTTTGTGAAAGGATACGATGCCGTGAGAGCAAAGCCATACGTGCGAAAGCGTGAATCAATCAGAAAATCTCCGTTGAGGTCGAGAAAGCGTGCCGAGTGAAACGCTTGAAATCCCCAATCAATGCGCTCAGGAAGATAAAAATAAGCAAGAGCATAATCACCATTCTTCAAACCATCAATAACAAGATTTGTTTGAACAAAAATCTGGTGGTCGCCCATTAAATCGCTGAATGCCATAATCGCAGAGCCCTGCACGCCATAAAAAGTACTGTATCCCGCTGCGCCGTAAATAATATCGGGCGAGAAGGAGAGTTTATAATCATTCACGATATAATTATCGCTGGAATCTTTATTGTCAACCGGAGTGAAAAGTGAATCGCGGTTGGTTTCTATCTTTTCAAAATTCGGCTGGAAAACATACTTGTGAATATCAATCGGCACTTCACCGTTGTACGCGTTAAGGGAATCTCCGCTCCGTAACGAATCAGCAGATAAAGCAATCGTGGTGTTTTCAACTTCTTCACTCTCATTTTTTTTGCGCTTAACAAACTCGGTAATTTCGAGATTTCCTTTCACGGGCTCTTCAAAAGGAGTTCGCATCAGAAAAATATCGAAGCCCGCGCTATTCAAGGAAACGAACGCGATTTTTCCTCCATCGTTGGAAACGGAAAGCTGGTAAATGCCTCCTAACGAATTTGTAAGCGGCTGTGGAATGAGAGAATCAAGTTGCATTCGGTAAATATTATTGATACCGTTTGCATCGGAAATAAAGAGAATAGATTTTCCGTCGGGAGAAGAAACGGGAGACATTTCATCGTTATCATCAGTTGCTGTTAAACGAGTGATTACTCCACTTTTCACTTCAACGGAATATAAATCGAGTTGATGATAACGATATTGATTCATTTTGAAATTAGGTGGAAGCGAATTTCCAACAAGATGCGAAGAGCGGTCGGAGGAAAAAATAATCGCTGAGCCATCTTTCAACCACGAAGGGTCTGAATCGCTGAAGATATCGTTCGTCAAGTTGAGTAATTCTTTCGTTTCGAGATTATACACATAGATATCCGATTGTTTCCCCTTATTGCCGACGAAAGCAAGTTCTTTCCCGTTAGGAGACCAATCAACAGAAAAAATTCCATCGAGGTCGAAAAGCAATTTTTCCTCATCGCCATCTTTTACATTGATAAGAATTATTGCATCCTCTTCCCCGCTTTTCACTGTGATTGCAAGTCGTTCACCATCCGGCGACCACGACATTCCCGGTGTGAGCAAATGCAATTCTTCAAAATCGGGAGTTCGTTGCCCGCTGATAAGTTTCTCTTTTAACTCTCCGTCAATCGCCGACATAATGTAAATATCAAAGTAATCATTCCGGTCGGTAATAAAAGCAATTTTATCTCCCTGTGGCGAAAGTGCCGGACTCGTATTGTAAAAGTTTCCGTCTTTTTTATGGTCGGTCAGTCTGCGGGAAAATTCATCCGGTTCCTGACGAAGCGAAACATCAGGCCAGTAGATTTTTTTCATTTCCTTCTGCCATCGTTCGGAAAGTTCATCAATACTCAAGCCGAGCGCAGAGCGAAACCCCGCATCCACATTCTTTGAACCGCGAACGTGATGAAGGATGTCGGCTATTTTTTCTTTCCCGTACCGCTGCGCAATATACCACCACACCGCCTGCCCGCCGCGATAGGCAAAATATCCGTGCAACCGGTCAATTTCCGGAAGATATTCATGCACTGCCGCATCGCGTAAAAACATATCGGAATTAACGTCCCACTGCAACGCTTCATACTCCGCAAGTCCTTCGTTAAACCATAACGGTAGTTGCAGCGTAATATTATTCGAAAGTATTGATTGCAAGGAACCACCATAAAACATATCGTTAATTACGGCGTGTACTAATTCGTGATGAATGACGTGCCGAAATTTCCGGTACTCTCCCTCGAATGGAAGTACGACTCGGTTCTTGAATAATTCCGTTACACCACCAACGCCTTCTTCCAAATAAGAGGAAACGACATTCGTTTGTTGAAAATCGTTGTGAGAATTATAGACGATAAATGGAATTCGATTATTGATGTTATACCGAAATGAACGGGCAATGGAACGATATGCTTTTTCCGCCTCGTCGGCAGTAAATGTTGCCAATTCTTCGCCTCCGTCGGTGAAATAAATATCGAAATGGGAGGATTGGATATAGTACCAATTAAATGAGTGATACTGCACTTTGTTTTTCCCGAAGAGCGATTCCTGCGAAATGGAAATGCTCAGCGAGAGAATGGAGAAGAGAATAAATGTAAATATGTGTTTCATTGGTTTTGAAGAAGACGGTTCAAAAATACAAACAAGTGGAGTGATTGACAAACTCAATGACTTTGGATTTTAAAGAGAAAAACAATTCACGGGGTTGAGGCGTTCCATTTTGTCACCTAATCTTATTTCCCTATCTTTTTCCCACTTTTTTATGATACCCGTACCACTTCATTTCGTGGTACGGGTTTTTATTCTGAAATACTTATGAAACGCACATACCAACCAAGCAAAACTCATCGAAAAAACGTTCACGGTTTTCGTGAACGAATGAAAACCAAAAATGGACGTGCCGTCCTCTCGCGCCGTCGTGCAAAAGGTCGTTGGAAACTCACCGTCAGCGACGAAAAGTAATCCGCGACATACACTTTCCCGGAAAGAAATTCTTCGGGGGTACGACGCTTTTTCCACAATTTATAAAAAGGGAAAACGCTTTAGCACTGAACATCTTTTTTGCCTTGTTGCAGAAAGACACTCTCTTTCCTTACAGCATCTTCCGGACGAAGTTCCCGTTATCGCCGGTTTTACTGTTTCTAAAAAGTTGGGAAAAGCAGTTGTTCGCAACCGCTTGAAACGATTACTCCGCGAAGCATTCCGTTTAAACAAGAATGAATTCTCCCATACGTGTCTGGAAAAGAATACCCAACTTCTTCTCGTTATTTCGTTTACTAATTTAGAAGGCATAGAGCCAAAAAAAATTCGTTTCACTGCAGTGGAAATTGAAATGCAAGAACTTCTGTTCCGGATTTCACGTTGGTTAAAAGAAAACAGGAAAAACTAATCACAACCAACACTCCATACTTTTCATTGTTCGCCTCATGCGTTTTCTCATTCGCCTCTATCAAATAATTATTTCACCGTTACTGCCGCCGAATCAATGCCGGTTTGAACCGAGTTGTTCACACTATGCGTTGGAAGCATCCGAGAAACATTCTTTTTTCCCGGCGTTGTGGCTTACGGTAAAACGCATCGGTAAATGCCATCCTTTTCACGAAGGGGGATTTGACCCTGTGCCGCCGAATAACAAACATGCTCGGCGTGACAACATTGTAACTCCTCACATTTAACTACTATTTCCATTGGAAAAACGCGAAACCCTCGGATTTGTTCTCATTGCTTTGATTTTAATGGTGTGGATGATGTATATCGCCCCGCCGCCAAAACCTCAGGAAACTCCAGCGCATACGGACTCGCTCACCCAGATTGAGAAAAAATCCACTCCGCAAATTTCATCACCGGTACCTAATTCAGTTTCAGCAGGCGCCGATACTCTTTCGCTCGTAAAATTCGGAACGAACTTCTCCAATTTTGCAAATGGAAATGAAAAACTCATTCGCATCGAAAGCGATGAATTCAGCGCCACCTTTTCGAGCAAAGGGGGAAAGTTGATTAAATGGGAGTTGAAACAATTTACCGATTGGAAAAAAGAACGACTCGTGCAACTTGTTGAAGATACAAAGAAAGGCGATTTGAATCTTCTCTTTTCAACGACGGAAGGAAAAATCGTTAACACGGGAGAACTCTATTTTCAAACCAATGCATCATCGTCTGCAATTATTACCAACGATAATTCGCACACGCTGGAGTTTATTCTTCCGATTTCAGGAACGAGCAAACTCATTCGGCGGTACGTTTTCAAAAACGGAGAATATGGATTTCAAACAGAAACCATTTTCCTCGATATGCAGCACATCGTCGCAGGAGATGAAATTCAACTCGTGTGGGAAGGGGGATTGCGATTAACGGAGTTCAACAGTGTTGATGAAGCAGGTTTTGCCCAGGCGCTTGCATATAGTGGCGGCGAACTGACAACGATTGACGCGGCAAGTATAGGTGAGAATCCAAAATCGAATTTTTCCGGATTAACGAATTGGGTGGGCACGCACAATAAATATTTCGGTCTTGCATTTCTTGCGCAAGAGGAAAAAAGCACGGGAGGATATTTAGAAGGAAAACACCTCCCGCAACCGAATCAAGGCGTAAAAGAAATTTATAAAATTGCGTTGAAACTTCCGTTCAAAGGAACGCGCGAAGAAAAAATTCCGGTAACGGTTTTCCTCGGTCCGTTGGATAAAAGTGTTTTGCAATCGTATAATGCAGACCTCGATCAAATGCTCCAATTAGGGTGGGCATGGATAATTCGACCCATTTCGGAATATTTCATTGTTCCGCTTTTCAACGGGATACATTATTTCATTCCGAATTACGGCATCGTGCTTATCGTCTTTTCTCTTATCATCAAAATACTGTTGCATCCGCTTACCAAAAAAAGTATGGACTCGATGCGGAAAATGCAAAAGTTACAGCCGATGATTGCCGAGATGAAGGAAAAATACAAAGATGAGCCGACGAAAGTCAACCAAGCGATGATGAAAATGTACAGCGAATACGGGGTGAATCCTGCGGGAGGATGCCTGCCCATAATTTTACAAATGCCGATTTTGTTTTCGCTCTTTTCCGTTTTCCGCTCGACGATTGATTTACGGCATGCGTCGTTTGCTTTCTGGATTACCGACCTCTCTGTCCACGACGTGTTGTTCACACTCCCGTTCTCGATTCCATTGCTCGGAACGAATGAAATAAGCGGACTTGCGTTGCTTCTGGGAATCACACAATTTTATCAGTCAAAACAGACAACCACCGACCCATCGCAAAAGATGATGATTTATATGATGCCGGTGATGATGTTTTTTCTCTTCAACACATTTCCCTCCGGATTGAACCTGTATTACGTATTGTTCAACATTCTCTCTATCGCACAACAACAATACATTAATCGTTCACATAAAGATGAACCGCTCCAAAAAGTTGACCCGAAGAACCGTAAATCTTCCTGGGTGCAACGAATGGCAAAGCAAGCAGAAGAGGCACGAACGGGAAGAAGGAAAAAATAAAATGGAGTGTTGGAGTTAGGGAGTAATGAAACTCCAACTCCCACTCTACCCCAATATTCCCTTTTCAAATTCTCTCAACGCAATTCCATAGCGTAAACCTCGTTCGCTTGCAATAATTTCTTTCCACGAAAAATAGTTCATCGTTTCCAAAAGAATTAACGTCCCCGCAAACAAAATATCTTCTCGTCCTTTTGCGGCGTTTGTAAGTGAAAGAATTTCTTGCGGTGTTTTTGTTTTCAATTGAAGAAATAATTTTTCAATTGCTTCAATTGTCAAAACATAATTTGCAACTTTGGAAACCTCGAACACTTCGAGTTGTTGGTCAAGAAGAGCAAGTGTTGTAACTGTTCCCGCAACGCCAACGAGTCGAGAATTTAAAAATTGTTCTTGTTGAATTTCTGCAAATTGTTGAAGAATAAAATTTCTTGCAATGTGAATTTCACTCGTTCTCGGTGGAAGTGAGGTGAAAAATTTTTCGGTAATTCTCACCGCGCCAACATCAAAACTTTTTGGAAAAATGTTTAAGGTTTGTGGTTTGCGGCTTGAGATTGTTGTCGTGAGTTGTTTTCCACCAACCTCCAGTCTCCAACCCGCAACCACTTCCGTACTTCCTCCCCCAATATCAATCACCACAATATTCTCAGAAGGATTTTTCAAACCCGAAACCGCACCGCGAAATGTCCACAACGCTTCGTCTTCGCCGCTTAAAATTTCAATTGCAATTCCCGTTTCACTTTTCATTCGCGAAATAAATTCTTCGCGATTTGATGCATCGCGTAATGCGCTTGTTCCCGTTGCAATTATTTTTTCAACGTTGTATTCGGAAATAATATTTTTGTATTCACGAAAAACATCTTTCACGCGTTGAAAGGATTCTTCAGAAATTCTTCTTTGTGCATCAACGCTCTTCCCCATTCGCGGAGAACGCAATTCATCACGCAAAACTTTAATTGTTCCATCGCTTGAAATTTCAGTGATGAGAAGGAGTGCTGTGTTTGTACCTAAATCTATTGAAGCAATTTGCATAGAGATGGTTATAGGTTTGAGATCTGAGGTTGGGAGAAAAGTAATTGGTAATTCGTAATTCGTAATTCGAATTTTTTTCCCCAATCACCAATTGCTAATTACGAATTACACAAAACGCAATCCATTCATTTTCCGAAATCTCTTCATTCACATTCAAAGAAGTTTCAGAAAGCGAGAAAAGAATTTTTTCCCGTTCCTCTTTCAGCAATCCCGAAAGTAAAATTTTTCCATTCGGTTTTATTTTGGAAATCATTATTGGAAGAATCGGAAGAATAATACTCGATTGAATGTTTGCAAGAATCACATCGAAATTATTTTCTCGCACCGTTTCAATTGTTCCGTGAAAAACATCAATTAAGTTTTCAACTTTATTCACAACAACATTTTCCTTCGTGTTCTCAATTGACCATTCATCGTTATCAACAGCGATACATTTCTTTGCGTCGAGTTTTATCGCTGCAATTGCGAGAATTCCTGTTCCTGTTCCCAAATCGAGAACGAAATCATTTGGCTTCACATATTTTTCCATCAATTGCAGCATCAATCGCGTGGTTTCGTGATGTCCCGTTCCAAACGACATTTTCGGGTCAATCGTAATGACAAGTTTTCCATCGTTGTTTTCCACTTTTTTCCACGATGGACGAACGAGAATTTTTTCCGTCGCAAGAATCGGTTCAATCGAATTTTCCCATTCTTTGTTCCAATCTTGATTGGGAATTTCTGAAATGGAAAATTGTATTTCGGGAAATTGTTCTTTTAAAAGCGAATGTGAATTTTCATTCCACTTTTCTTTTTCAACGTACGCTTTTAAAACTTTGTTGTCTTCCCAAAATCCTTCGAAACCAAATTGTGAAAGAAATGCAATGAGAAGTTCTTGTTGCTGTTCAGAAACGGAAAAGGAAAGTTCGAGGTAGGTTTTGGCTTTCATCAAATCGGGAAGGAGTGAGTCTTAGGAAACTCAAACTATTTTGTCTTTGCACTGTTTTCGAGACGAATTATTTCTTCAACCTCCATTTGGTTTATAGGCAAATGCATTACAGCGATGTCCAAAATAATTTCGTAATCAATACCAAAGTAATCATGAGAAACACGATTTCTTAAACGATACATTTCTTCCCAAGGAATATTAGGATACCGTTCTTTGATTTTGTCAGGAATTCTTTTTGCCGCTTCACCGATTATCTCGAAGTTGCGAATTACTGCATCAACGGTTTTGTAATCGGCGGCAAAACTATCCAACGAATGTCCCGCAACATATTCTCGAATCCTCTGTATCGAAAGCGCAATGTCATCAAGAAAAACAATGTAACTTCGTTCTTCTTTTTTCACACGAAACGAACTTGTTGCAAAATGTTTTCTTTCAACGGCGCTTTAATTGCTTGCGGGGTAACAAGGTCAACTTTTACTCCGAACCGTTCTTCGAGAAATTGTTCGAGTGTAAAAAAACTCCAGCCAATCGGTCGAGAAAATTCGACGAGTAAATCAAGGTCGCTTTGTTCGTTCTGTTCTTCATTGGCGTATGAACCAAAATAACCGATTTTGGATACTGAAAAATTTTCAATCAAAAATGGTTTGATAGTTTTGAGTTTGTGTTCGATTTGTTCGGAAGTCTGCATTGTTTGTTGTTTTACAATTTTGTGGAGAAAAAATACTAAAAATATTTTACCGCACATCTCAAATCTCAAATCGCATACCTATAAATAATCGCAAGCAGCACTTTCCCCACCGCTTCTAAACTTTCTGCGGTGCAATGTTCCGGTGTGTCGTGTGTTGTGTGCCAGTAGTTTGTTGTTTCGTTGGGGTAATCGAAATCAATCAAGTCAATACATTTTATTCCCGCTTCGTTGAACGGAATGTGGTCGTCAATCAAACTTGGTCCTTCGAGTTCAGAAAATTGCGTTACGCCAAGTTCGCTTGCAGTGTTCCACACAAGTTCAACAATATCAGGGGCAAAATGCAACGATGCTTTTTCTTTTCTGATTTCCAATTCCGCATCGCCAATCATATCGAGTAAGATTCCGAATTGCGGTTCGTGTTCGAAATGAAAATTTTTTGCAAAATATTTTGAGCCGAGAAGATAACGCGACAAATCTCCTTCTTTGCCGTAATCTTCACCGTCAACGAATAAAATGTCAACGCCGATTTGCGGTTTTGTTTCTTTTAACAGTCGAGCAATTTCCAATAGCACTGCGACGCCGCTCGCTCCATCATTTGCGCCGAGAATTGGTTGCTCGCGTTTTGTTGAATCTTCATCGTGTTCTGCTCGTGGTCGCGTATCCCAATGCGCGATGAGTAAAATTCTGTTCGGATTTTTCGGTTGAAATCTTCCGAAAATATTTGTCATCTGAAAAACTTGATTCTTATATCCAACGTGTGTGAATGGTTGAAGAATAACCGTATCAGCAAACTTCGAAAGTTCATTCGATAAATATTGTAAACATTTTTTTGCTCCCACACTTCCCGGATTGCGTGGACCGAAGTTCGTTTGTGCGAGAAGATAATTCCACGATTGTTGTTTATCGAATTGCGGAATGGAAGTGATTGGAGGTTGGGGGTTTGAGGTTTGAGGCGTTGTTTCTTCGTTAGTTCGTTGGTTGGTTTGCTGGTTGTTGCACGATAGAAAATAAATTGATAGAATAATAATACTAATTACCAATCGCCAATTACTAATTGCTAATCGTAATTCGTAATTCGTAATTCGTAATTTTTTCATTTGTAAATCTCACCCATTGCCGATAGTAACGTATTCTTCATCAGCATCGCAATCGTCATCGGACCAACGCCGCCTGGGACGGGGGTAATTGCACTCGCAGCATTTTTCACATTTTCAAAATCAACATCACCGACAATTTTGTAACCGGTTTTTGCGGATAAATCTTCTACGCGATTTATTCCAACATCAATTACAACCGCATGTTGCTTCACCATTTCTTTGGTAAGAAAATTCGGTTTGCCAATTGCGACAATCAAAATATCCGCTTGCTTTGTGAAATGAGAAATATCTTTTGCTCCCGTGTGAACAATTGTTACAATCGCATTTCCGCTCTGCTTTTGCAAAAGAATATTTGCTATCGGTTTTCCGACAATGTTACTTCGCCCAACAACGACAACGTGTTTACCGCTTGTTTCAATATTGCTGCGAAGGAGTAATTCATAAATTCCCGAAGGCGTGCACGGAAGAAAGCATTTTTGTCCCGCAACTAATTTGCCAACGTTAATAGGATGAAAACCGTCAACATCTTTTCGGAAATCAATTGCTTCAATAATTTTTTCTTCGTTAATGTGTTTCGGAAGTGGAAGTTGAACGAGTATTCCGTGAATTCTTTTTGCTTTGTTGAATTGTTCGATGAGGCGAAGTAGTTGTGTTTCCGAAGTTTCAGGAGGAAGTTTTTCCGTAACAGAAAAAAATCCCATCTCGTCGCACGCTTTGCCTTTTGATTTCACATAACTGAGCGATGCGGGATTTTCTCCAACAATAAGAAACGCAAGTCCCGGAACAATGTTTCGTTCGCGGTTCAGTTTCTCCGTTTCTTCTTTTACTTCGAGAAGAATTTGTTGAGAGATTTTTTTGCCGTCTATTATCATCGTTGGTTTGGGGTTAGAGGTTTGAGGTTTGAGGTTTGGGTTTGAACAATTTCCTCAAACCACCAACCCCAAATCTCTAACCGTTTACACAAACTTCGGAAATTGTATTTGTTCAAACTTCACTGCTTTTCCCGTTTCGGAATCTACTTGCACAAATGCGCCGCAGAGATGAACGTCGTTGCTCGCCATTTCATATTTGTGTGCGGTTTGTGTTATCATTCGCCGAATCGCAATTTCTTTTTTCATTCCGAGCGAAGAATCGTACGGTCCCGTCATTCCCACATCGGTGATGTATGCAGTTCCGTTTGGTAAAATTCTTCCGTCGGCGGTGGGAATGTGCGTATGCGTTCCGAGCACTGCGCTTACTCTTCCATCGAGAAACCATCCCATCGTAACTTTTTCCGCAGTTGCATCGGCGTGCATATCAACGAGAATTACTTTTGTTTCTTCGGAAATTTTTTTCAGCGCCCATTCTGCGGTGTGGAACGGACAATCAATCGGCGACATATACACGCGACCTTGCAGATTGAGAACGCCGACTTTACCTTTTTCTTTTAAATCGTAAATCGCATAACCGTTGCCGGGATTTTCGCGCGGATAATTGAGCGGACGCAACACGTATTTTTCTTTTGCAAGAACTTTTCGCGATTCCCAATTTTCCCACAAATGATTTCCGCTGGTAATCACGTGAACGCCGAGATTGAAAAGGTTTGTCGCATCCTGCTGCTTCATTCCTTTTCCGTTATCAATGTTTTCGCCGTTCACAACGCAGAAATCTATTTTGTAATCGTCAAGAAATTTTTTAAGAAATGTTTCGACGATTTGATAGCCGGGAGTTCCGACGATATCGCCGATGAAGAGTATGTTGAGTAGTGCCAATGGTGTTTTTGTTTTGTGAAAAAAGTCGGGCAGAATATATGAAATGGATTTGGGAATCATTTTGCAATTCACACAAAATCTCTAACCAAACGAAGACAATCAAATTATTGTTACGTAGTTTTTTTTTTCGTATTTATTGCCCGTATTTTTTCACAGACTTCAGGACTCTCACAATGATACACCCACACAAGAAACTTGTTTTGTATTTATTCTTATCGTTGACGGGAACAACGTTCCTTTTTCTTCTCTTCAACGAAAAACTTTTTACTCATCCATTTCCTTCTGAGACTTCCATTTCAGAACCGAATCTTGGCAAAACGATTTACAATGATAAATGCTCGTATTGTCACGGCGCGAACGGAAAGGGAGATGGAATTCCCGCTGCGGCTTTAAATCCTCGTCCGCGAAATTTTGCAGACGGAAAATTTAAAATCCGCACAACGGAAAGCGGAAGTATTCCAACGGATGAAGATTTGATGAACACAGTTTCCAACGGGCTGCACGGTTCAACAATGCCGGCATGGAAAACATTTCTTCGCGGCGATTCGTTAATGGCAGTCGTAAATTATGTAAAATCGCTTTCACCGCGATTTCAAAATGAACAACCGAAACCAATCAAAATGAGCGCGGAAATTCCATCTTCCGCCACGGCGGACAAGTCAGAAAAAAGTATTGCAAATGGAAAAAAGGTTTATCAAAATTTGCAATGCGGAAGTTGTCATGGCGATGATGGAAACGGAACAAACGCAACTTCAACCAACTTAAAAGATGATTTGGAACGCTCAATTGTTGCGGCGAACTTAACCGAACCGTGGAATTTCAAAGGCGGGGCAACGGCGAAAGATATTTATTTGCGATTCCGAACGGGAATGGATGGAACGCCGATGCCTTCATACGTTGGCGCCGCGAGTGAAACAGAAATGTGGGATTTGGCAAACTATGTTGTTTCCCTTTCCCGAAAACCGGTTTGGGAAATGAATGAAAGTGAATTGAAAAATTTCTATGCGCAGCAAGAAAGTGATTGGAAAAAAAATCCGCTTGCACGAGGAAAATATATTGTTGAGAGTCGCGGTTGTACGGATTGCCATTCACCGATTGATGAACACGAAAAACTGATTGAAGGATTGGAACTTGCCGGTGGACAACGTTGGTCGCTGGGGGCGTACGGAGATTTTTATGCACCGAATTTGACTCCCGACAAAGAGACCGGTTTGGGAAATTGGACATTCGAGGAATTTAAAAATGCATTTACCCGCGGAATAAAAAAAGACGGCTCGCGAATGTTGCCGTTTCCGATGCCGTGGACTGCGTATGTAAATTATTCTGACGATGATTTACACGCAATCTTTTCTTACTTGCAATCGCTGCCGCCTATTTACAATAAAATCCCGGAAAACAAACCACTTGGAACGTTTTCCTATCTCATTGCAAAATTTAAGTGGCTTATTTTGAAAAAAGATTTTGCCGCATACATTTATCCCGGAAATGCCGGAACAACTTCGAACAATAATTCTACCAAGGAGAACGAACAATGAAAAAATTTTTGAAATGGCTCGGAATAATTTTAGGAAGTCTTATCGTCTTGGCTTTCTTCGGATTTTTGTATTTCATTCCTCCGTTCACGCTTGCGCCGCCGGAAGAATTCAGCACCCCGGAAACAAACGCTCCGCCATCGCTTGAACACATTACCGATACGAAAGAGCGAATGATTGCTGAACGTGGAAAATATCTCGTTACAACAACCGGATGCACGGGTTGTCATACGCCGCAAGGAGATAAAGGTCCGGAGTGGGATAGATATCTTTCCGGCGGAAATAAATTCGGTTCACAGAAAATCGGAACATTTACAACACGCAACTTAACGCCGGATATGGAAACGGGTATTGGCTCACGCTCCGACGAAGAGATAATGAACGTGTTGCGAAGCGGAGTTTTTCACACCGGGAGAATTATCAATCATCGCGCAATGCCGTGGACTGCAATTACCAACCTTTCGGAAGAGGACAGATATGCAATCGTAAAATATTTGCGATACCTGAAACCGGTTGCGCATAAGATTCCTGACCAATTGCCGCCGGAACATTTTGAAGACACGAAAGCGGTGGAAATTTTTGTCGTTGGAGATTTTGGCGAAAAATAAAATTGTTGTAAATCAGAAATTGAACACATTCAGTAATTCATTACGGTTTGTTTCGCAAACGTATTCTGATTTCCAAAATTCTTTTGCTCTGGTCGGGAGTTTTTCCTAATTTTCCCCCCGAAATTTTTAACCTACTCGGACTTGAACTACTTTCTATTTTAATTTCATGATTATTTTATGAACAATTCATCAACCATCGTTTCCGTTCAAAATATTTCAAAATCATACTGGCGGGAGAAATTGGAAATTCCCGTGTTGAGTAATATCTCGTTTGACATTCCCGACGGAGAATTTCTTTCGTTGATGGGACCATCCGGGTCCGGAAAAACAACGTTACTCAATCTCATTGCGGGAATTGATAGACCAACTTCCGGAACGATTACGGTTTCGGGAAACAACATAACATCGCTCAATGAAACATCGCTTGCAAAGTGGCGTTCCAACAACGTGGGATTTGTGTTTCAGTTTTACAATCTTCTTCCCGTTCTCACCGCGTATGAGAATGTTGAACTTCCTTTGTTGCTGACAAAACTTTCCAAGAAAGAAAAGAAAGAGCACGTTCAGTTTGCGTTGGAAACAGTGGGATTGGCAGATAGAATGGACCACTCGCCCAAACAACTTTCCGGCGGACAACAGCAACGTGTTGCAATTGCCCGCGCAATTGTTACTGACCCGACATTACTTGTTGCCGACGAACCAACCGGAGATTTGGATAAACATTCCGCGGAAGAAATAATGATTCTTCTCGAACGATTAAACAGCGAACTCAAGAAAACAATCATTATGGTAACCCACGACCCGCGCGCAGCCGAAAAAGCGCACACAACGAAGCATTTGGATAAGGGAGAACTTTCTTAACAGAAGAGAGAAGTTAGAAAATAGAATTCAGATTTTTTTTAGAAGTATGCAAATAATAAAACTCGTTTTCAAAAATTTAAAGCGACATCTACTTCGATTATTTTTAACGATAATCGGAGTCGCGATTGCCGTGCTTGCGTTCACATTACTCAAAACCGTTGTTACCGCGTGGTATGCCGGTGTTGATGCGGCGGCAAATAATCGTGTTGTTTCAACGCACGCGGTTTCTTTTATCTTTCCGCTTCCGTTAACGTACCGGGAACAAATTGCACGAGTTGAAGGAGTGGACAAGGTTTGTTATTTCAATTGGTTTCAGGGAGTGTATAAAGATAAGAATCAGTTTTTTCCCCGGATGGCAACAGACCCCGAAACGTTTTTTGATGTCTATCCCGAATGTATAACTACGCCGGAGGTAAAGGAAAAATTTATTCGTACCCGAAACGGTTGTGTTATTGGAGCAAAACTTGCCAAAGAATATAATTTGAAAGTTGGAGATAAAATGCCCGTCACTGGAGATATTTATCCCGGTGATTGGGAATTTGAAATCGTGGGCATCTACAAAGGACGCGATAAAAAGTCTGATGAAACATGGATGGTTTTCAATTGGAATTATCTCAACGAACAAATACGAGCCACTCAACCAAGCCGTGCCGAACATGTTGGCTGGTACACATTCACGGTCAACAAGATTGATAAAATACCGCAGGTATCAAAGCAAATTGACGAGTTGTTTAAAAACTCCGAGGCGCGGACAAAAACGGAAACCGAAGCCGCATTCAATCAAGGATTTATTTCAATGTCCGGCGCAATTCTCGCTGCGCTGGAATTTGTATCGTACGTCATTGTCGGAATTTTACTTCTCGTTCTCGGAAACACTATGGTAATGTCTGCGCGAGAACGTATTCGTGAATATGCAGTTTTGAAAACGATAGGATTTACAAGTTCCCATCTCACCATTCTCATTATGGGCGAATCAATTATTATTTCTATCGTAGGCGGTGCGATCGGAATAGCATTGACGTATCCCCTCGTTGCAGGAATCGGTGAAGCGCTCGCTCGTATTTTCCCAATTTTCAACATTGCGCCATCAACACTCATCTTTGCAATTTTCTTTTCCTTGTTTGCCGGTGTTGTCGCTTCTGCGTTTCCCGTGTATCGCGCAACGAAAATGAGTATTGTAGATGGATTAAGGCATATAGGTTAGAGGTTGGTGATTTAAGGTTTGTGGCAAATTGATTTCACAAACCTCAACCCGCTAACCCCAAACCACTCCAAATTTATTTCATTATAAAACTACGCTTATGAAAATTCCTTTGAGTTATACATTCCGAAGTTTGTGGACAAGAAAACTCACCACATTAATGACGGTTACCGGCGTTGCGCTTGTGGTGTTTGTATTCGCGGCGGTATTAATGCTTGCCTACGGTTTAGAAAAAACGCTTGTTGATACCGGTTACGATGATAATGTTATCTGCACACGCAAAGCATCGCAAGGAGAACTCTCCAGTCAAATTGACCGCGATGCGATAAATCAAATTAAAACATATCCCGAAATAAAACTTTCCAAAGAGGGAAAACCGCTCGCATCGGCAGAAATGTACACGGTAATCAATTTGCATAAAATCGGTTCGGGAGATATGAGCAATGTTGTTGTCCGTGGCGTTGCGCCGGAAGCATTCGAACTTCGCCCCAATATTACAATGAAAGAAGGAAGGATGTTTGCCTTGGGCACAAACCAAATTATTGTCGGAACAAACATCAATCAGCGATTTGATGGAACACAAATCGGAGAATCAATAGAGTTTGCAGGAGACCATTGGCAAATTGTAGGTGTGATGGATGCCGCGGGAACCGGCTTCGATTCCGAAATTTGGGGCGATGCAGAAAGAATATTGAGCGCGTTCAATCGCAGTAATGCGTACTCCTCGATGACCTTCCGGTTAAACAATAAAGAAGATTTTGAAAAACTCCGCGACCGGGTGGCAAAAGAACCGCGATACAATTACGTGGAACTGAAGCGTGAACGGGTATTCTACCGCGAACAATCCGAGGCAATGTCAATGTTTATAACAATTTTAGGAACCGTCATAACCGTAATTTTCAGCATCGGAGCAATGATTGGCGCAATGATTACGATGTATTCTTCCGTCGCGAATCGTACAATTGAAGTAGGAACATTACGCGCCCTCGGATTTAAGCGTCGAAACATTCTTTCTGCATTTCTTATTGAAGCGATGATGATTACCTTCATCGGCGCGGGGGTTGGATTGGCTTTAGCGTCAACGTTACAATTTTTTGCCATTTCCACAATGAACTTTACGTCGTTCTCGGAACTTTCCTTCGGTTTTGCGCTCTCCCCTTCCATCATTCTGAATTGTATTATTTTTGCAATCGTGATGGGATTGTTCGGAGGATTTCTCCCCTCCATACGCGCAGCGAGAATGAATATCGTGAATGCATTGCGGGCAAGTTAAGTTTTCGCAGTCCAAGAAGCAAGTGCTTCGCAAGACAAAAACCCTCAACCAAAACGATTGAGGGTTTTTTGTTTCGTGTTCTTCATTTATACTTTCGCCACAATATCTTACGCATCGAATAACACTTTTACCGTCAAAGTAATTTCACCGGAAGAAATATCAAGTTTCCAACTGTTATCGCGGGAGTTCCAGATGTCGTTCGGGGAAGTTATCCTCTCATCCGGGGAAGTTTCGGCGCCATTTGCAGACTTGCAGATGTTATTCGGGGAGTTCCGGATGAGGTATCGGGAGGTTACGGCGTGGTATTGGGAATTCACGGAGAGGTAACGGGAGTTTCGGGTGGAATGTGGGGAAGTTCGGACGTGGTATCGGGAAGTTACGGAGAGGTATCGGGAGTTCCGGATGTGAGCGTGGGGTTTCCGGATGACGTCCGGACAGGTGCAAATGGTTTCCAGACAGGTGTAAATGGTTTCTGGACATGTGCAGATGGTTTCCAGACAGGTGCAAATGGTTTCCGGACAGATGTAAATTGTTTCCAGACATGTGCAGATGGCTTCCGGACATGTGTAAATGGCTTCCGGACAGGTGTAAATTGTTTCCAGACATGTGTAAATGGTTTCCAGACAGGTGTAAATGGTTTCTGGACAGGTGTAAATGGTTTCTGGACAGGTGTAAATGGTTTCTGGACAGGTGTAAATGGTTTCTGGACAGGTGTAAATGGTTTCTGGACAGGTGTAAATGGTTTCTGGACATGTGCAGATGGTTTCCAGACAGGTGTAAATGGTTTCTGGACAGGTGTAAATGGTTTCTGGACAGGTGTAAATGGTTTCTGGACAGGTGTAAATGGTTTCTGGACAGGTGTAAATGGTTTCTGGACAGGTGCAGAAGGCATCCGGACATGTGTAAATGGTTTCCGGACATGTTCAGATGTAATCCGGACAAGTACGGAAATGATTTGTAACTGTGAAAATTGCGAAAAAACAATGTTTTTTTTAATTTTAACACTTCAATCGCTCAAAAAGAACTTTTTTCTGACATTAAGGCAAAGGAAATTGGTTAGGTTGGATTGGAAAATGATTGGCACGGAACTTGCTAATTACGGTTTTGAAAAAACTTACCACCTCGCTTGACTTTGCGATAAAACTTTTGTAACTTCTTCCCGAAAAAATTTGTAGCAAATGGAAAAGAAAGTTTTCATCTCATTTTTATTTACGTGGTTGCTGTTTATGCCAACGTGCAGGAAAGCCCCGCCCGAATCCGATGTTCTCCCCGTTAATACCTCTGATGTTCTTTCCAAACATATTCCCGCCGATACCACTTCACATGAGTTCCGTTTCGTGATTGATACGTTAGGAGAACAAACAAGTTATATCAAAGATGTAAGTATCGTGAACGAAAATGATATTTGGGCTGTGGGGGAAATATATAAACGCGACTCGACAGGGCAGTGGGAAAACCCGTACTATAATCTTGCACGATGGAACGGTGAGCAATGGTCATTACACCGAATTTATTACTATTATCAAGGAGATTCATTTATTGCACCGTTGCGCGCTGTTCATGCATTCGCCCTAAATGATGTGTGGGTAGCAAGTTCTCAGCCGATGCATTGGAACGGAAGCGTATGGGAACAGTTTGATATTACGCCTAGTATTTTTAACGCGGTGGTGAACGAGATGTGGGGAAGTTCGAGTTCCGATATGTATTTAGTTGGTGATGCGAACGGTGCGATTGCACATTTTGACGGCACCGTATGGCGCAAGATGCATAGCGGGACATCAATAATGATAAACGACGTTTGGGGAACTACGGATGGTTCTCTGATATGGGCGTGCGCGTGGTATAATCTTCCTCCTGCTCATTTGTTACAGTATCGCCCCGATTTGTATGAACGAATACTCCCTGTGTGGAGAACAGTGTTTACTGATAGCATTTTAATTGTCAACCATAACGATATTCTTTCCGGTCCCTTTATGAGCGTGTGGATGCCCAATGACCAAAGTATCTACGTTTGCTCTCCGAATGGTGTGTATGCCGCAGATGTACACACACTTGGGGAAGCGAAAAAACTTCCAATGCCGATGGAGTATTTTCCTGCGTGGCCCAACAAGATGCGTGGCAACAATGCAAACGACCTTGTGATTGCGGGCGATTATTTTTTTCTTGCTCACTATAATGGCAAGACGTTTAAGTTTTACAACGAACTTCTCGGCGATGGAAGATTTTGGTCGGTAGCGCAAAAAGGTAATATTGTTGTTGCAGTAGGAGAAACGAACCATCCTTTTTTGAGTCGTGGAATAGTCTTACGGGGGTATCGTTAAAAGTTTTATTTATTCATTTTTTTATCCACAACTTTCATAGGAGATACCGCAATGAATACCATAATAAATTCGACAATAAGAACACTCTTTTCAATAACAATCTTAGTCTGTTTTCTCTTTTCGCAGAATCTTTTTTCGCAAAATAGACAAACGCATTTGCAAGAAAAAAAACAGAGAACGTTCACAAGCAAACAGAAGAGTAGAGCCCACGTAACACTGAACCAAGAAGAAAATGTTGTTCCACCCGTTCATCCGACAGACTACTCGCATCAATTCGGTGTGAGTATAACCGCTGCACCAACTTTTCAAGGGCAATTGTTTATAGGTGCAAATACGATTGAGGTAGATGGAGATTGGATGAGTCAGGGGTGGTATATCTCTGCAAACAGAGGTTTATCGTGGAGCGGAGGTGATACGTTATTACCTCACGTTTGGCGTCAAGGTGGATTGGAAAGATTTTCCCTTTTCAATCCATCGGTCGTTATGGATGTGTCCAATATGGTATATTTCACAACCCTTATCTATGATGCAAATACGGAGAATTATAAACTTGGGTTCACAAAAATCAATATCTTCTCGCTCAATTGGGATAGTTTAAAATATATCCGAGGTGGAAGTACCGATACGCCCACTTTGAATAATCTGACGATAGATAATACAGGGAGCAACAACGGCTATTTGTATCTTTGTTATACAGATTTCCACAATGCCAGTTTAACTGACCGCATTTTTTTTATGCGTTCGACGAATGGAGGTTCTGACTGGACAGCACCCGACCGTATCAGTTCTGGTCTCTATTACGATGCAGGCGCCAATGTGAAGGTCGCTCCGAACGGACACGTCTATGCCGTATGGTCAAGTTTTACTGACGACAATGAAGATTCCTTGAACATCAAATTCAGAAAATCAACAAATGCTGGTGACAATTGGAGTGTGGAAACCAGCGTTGCAGAAAATATATTGAATGTACAAAACACAAGTAATGACATCCCTGCATACTCACTCCCTTCAATGGCGGTTGATTACAGCAGCGTTCACAATGGATGGATTTACGTTGTGTATGCAGCATTAACAATAGAGGAGAATCCTGATATTTACTTTACCCGTTCCAGCAATGGCGGTACTACGTGGACTACTCCCCAAATAGTGAACCAAGACCGCACGGGACGCGACCAATGGAACCCCCAAGTCGCAGTTGACCGAACTACTGGAAAACTCTATGTCGTTTATTTTGACAATAGGAACTTTCTAAATAACGATACTACAGAGGTGTTTGTTTCGTGGTCGCCAGATGGTGGTAACACGTTTTATGATACGTTAGTAAGCGATGTCCCATTTGTTGCTGTTGATACTGCCGACTGGGAACCCAATTTTATGGGAAACAATATCGACATTACTGCGGCAGGCGGAGCGGCGTATGTTTGCTGGTACGATAACAGGACGGGAAACCAACAACTCTATTTAGCCAAAGTTGTAGGCACCGCGCCAAGCGGCATTTACCTTACATTCACCAATAAAATTGGCTCAACGAATGTAGGAGGACATTTTCTCGCCAATGGGTATCAACGTCCCTCGGGCGATAGTGTGCAATTTAAAATCGGAAGTATCGTTAAAGCAAGAACACTCAACGAGCGGTTTGAACCCGACAGTATTTATAAACATAATAACTGGAACCGTGTTAAAAGTGAGTTTAGACTAAGGCAAAGCAACTTTACCGTTACTAATCAAACACCAAAAGCACAAGAAGCGATATTCAATACTACTTCTCCCGTTACCATCCGTACGCAATTGCTTGATGCACCATTGGATTCCTTTAACGTCAACATAAAATTTCGCGACCCATGGTATGTCAAAACAAATTATTCACAACCCGATGCATTTCTCGAATTTTCAACACCATACACGCCAACGGGAGCCGAAGATTCAACTACGGGTGGTGTATTTTTAAATCAAGGCCAACCTCCGCCGAATTTACAACCACCGTATTATTCTATCCGAATAGAAAATAATGTATTAGAAAATATTTCCGAAATCTCTGGCGATATCTTTTTATTAGATTGGAAATCCGATGGAGCGCGTTTTTTTCCTTCCGATAGTGCTGTGGGATATTCAACGAGAGCAGTAATTTTCCAACAACCGAACGCGGAAGTAATTGCAGAGTATAAGGCGCATATGTTTTCAAGTACGGTTAGGGCTACTGCGCCAAACGCTCAGCACAAACTTGCCCGCGTCGAGGAAAATTTATTCGAGTTAGTGTATGAAAGCGGGGGCACACTTTTCCGCACAACTTCCGCGAATGGAGTGGAATGGTCGAATGAAGAAGTATTAGACGGCATAGGAAATTCAGAACATTACGATAGATCGCCGTCGCTGATTGTTGTTGATAACATTCGTTATTATACGTGGGAGTCAATTGACTTACTTGAAAATAACGGCGAATGGTTGCACAGTATAATGGCAGAAGTAAATGGAACCACGTATAAAATTTATGAGTTTGTTGCTGAAGAAACGTTTGCCGCAACTCCTGTACTTACAGTTGCCACAATGCAAGATGTAGGTTCAATGACTCTTCTTGTCTGGGGTACTCCCGATGCACTGTATTACGGAATGCAATACAATACACCGGAGTTTATCGTCGACCGCATTCCTGTTTCGGGAAGTGGAGCGCGCAATCCTTCTCTTTCTGCAGAAAGAGTGGGAAGCGGTGGAAATAAACCTTTGAAAACAAAAGATGAATCGCTTAAAGAAGAATTCGACGAAGGTTTCTATTTCCATCTTGTATGGGAAGAAGCAGAGCAAATTTTTTACACCAGAGGAAAACTTACGTCGCCCAATTACGCAATAGATTGGGGAACGGTGTTTTCACCGACAATTGAGTACAAAGAACTGAGTTTATCGGGCAATCCTGTCGTCGTATCGTTTCCCGAAGTTGTAGAGCGAGTAGGAGAATCTGCTCCTCACGTATTTTGGCATTCACGTGTCTCTGGTGATTTTTGTAAATCGAGTTTTGAATGCGGCAATTCAATCTTTTATTGGACAATAGATACACGCGAGCCCTCTATCGTTACTCTTACACAACTATCCCATCAAACAGAAGGGCGGTTTCATTCCGAATATTTTCCTACTGCATCCATTCAGTCCTCGAACAATACAATTAGATGCGTGTGGCAATGCGACGACCATTTAGCAACGTCACGCCGAGTTTTGCCGGAAGGAAAATGGGAGGATATACAATATTTTAATGAACCTCAAAATTCGGGTGACGAGAGAAAATTTCCCAATATTATCTCTTTTGAAGACATAACTCTTTCTGCCTGGACAGTTGTTGGTACTAACTTTACAATACCTCACGTGGAAACAAAATTAATATCAGAAAACGAAAAAAGCAGTTCTATAAACAACGAAAATAACTTTCGTCGCGGCAGTGTAAATTTATCGAAAGTAAAACTTCCCGGAGGAAAAGAGCATCGTCTTAATGGCGCGTTGTGGGTAGAGTCAAACTCATATCAGCATAACATTGGAGGAAATCAAATCGCTATTCCATTTTCTATTGAGCGACATCCGAATAAATTGCAAGAGTGGTTAGGAACAGAATCGTTCACGGTTTCTGCAAATGATATTCTTACGGGAGAAAATGTGTTTACGCTTTCTGATTTTTCTGTCAATGAAATTGATTCCGTAAGAACAACGCCCTTCTTACTCGTAGAGTTAATAGATGCGCAAACAAAACAAACACTTTTGGAACTCGACAAACTCACGTTGCAGCAAATTGCAAGTTGGAATGTAAGCGATAGTGTTATTGTCCGTCCCATCGCACAATCATTAAGCGGGTTGGAAGGAAAAGAGGTAAACGTGCGTGTGCGTCTTGTCGGTCAAAGAGAGTTATTACGCGAGCCCGCGTGGACAGAAATAATTTATTCGGAAGATAGCGCTTCACATTCTGCAACAAAGCAGGGTGTGTTGAGCAAGGAGAATGGAGAGAAAGAAATCCCAAGTGAGTTTACACTCGAGCAAAACTATCCCAACCCGTTCAATCCCGTAACGGTTATTCGTTACCAGTTACCCGTGAATAGTGTTGTTCAATTGAAAATCTATGACGTGCTTGGGAAAGAAGTAACAACGTTAGTAAACGGCTACGAAGAAGCGGGATATAAATCGGTGGAGTTTGATGCGGGTAAACTCTCCAGCGGAATTTATTTCTACAAACTTATTGCAGGAAGTTATGTTGCCACGAAGAAACTTGCGGTGATGAAGTAGTGGATTCCGCGTTCGTGGGAAAGGCAATTTCTTTTTCCATTTGTAAGAAAAGAAATTGAAAAAGTGCAAAGGTCATTTGAAGGTTTCAGGTGACCTTTTGTATTTCTGCAACACCTACATTGAAAAGAGTGCGTAGAAAATCGCAGAAGTTTTTCCATTCCCTAATTTTTACCTATTTTTTGTCCCAATTTTGTTACAGAAAAAATAGAATTACAAACTTTTTATGTTAAAACCGAAAAAGAAAATTAAACTTTCGAGTAAAGAATTAAAGAAAGATGAACTCCTCACCTTTGTCGAACAGGTTTCGGCGTGGTATTATGAAAACCAGCGTAACGTTACAACAGTCGCCATCGCGGTTGTTATTGTCGTTGCGGCGACCGTCTTTTATTTTTACAATGCCAACTCAGAGAATGAGCGCGCGTCAGGGGAACTTGGTAAGGTGTATTCACTCTACGACCAGCAACAGTTCGAGCAAGCAATCGAAGGCGTTGCGGAAAGAAATATTCCCGGGTTGAAAACAATTGCCGATAAATATAGCGGCACCGATGCGGGAGAGATAGCCGAATTGTATCTTGCGAACGCATACTTTGCTCTCGGTAAATTCGATGAAGCGCATAAACATTACGATGACTGCAGCGTGTCTGATTCGCGTTTGCAGGCGGCAGTGCAGGCGGGACTTGCGTCGTGCGAAGAGTTAAAGAAAAACTACAAAGAAGCCGGTGAACATTTTCAGAAAGCGGCAGCATTGAGCGGCACATCCCCGATATCCGCAGAATATCTTTTCAATGCGGCGTACAATTATTCCCGCGCAGGAGAAAAAGAATCGGCAGCCGAATTTTTTAAACGACTCAAAAAAGAATTTCCGCAATCACAGCAAGCGCGTGATATTGACCGGTACCTTACGCAACTTGCGGGTTGAGTAATTCCGTTCTCGATTATTTTGTAGCCGCAATAGTTTGTGTCGCTTCTTGAAGCAATTCTTCTCGGCGTTGTTCAGGGGCTGACCGAATTTCTTCCTATCAGCAGTACCGCTCATCTTACGTTTTGCGGAAAAATATTTGGTCTGATTGACCTTGAGCATCCCGAAAAATGGACGGCGTTTATTGCGGTGCTACAATTGGGAACATTCTTTGCCGTCGCTGGATACTTTCGGAAAAATATCGTTACGATAGTTCAGTCGTTCTTTTCAGAGTTTATTTCTGAACGTCGTTCTTATCAAACTTGCTCGCTCCCGGCAAAAATGGGAATACATATAATTGTCGGAACTCTTCCTGTTGTCGTTATTGGCTTGTTGCTGAAAAAAATTATCGAAGGGGGTTTAACAAAAGACTTGTGGTTTATTTCCGGCAATTTAATGTTCTTCGCGCTCATTTTATACGTTGCTGAGCGAAATTCAAAAAGAGAGCGAACAATTGAAGAACTCCGTTGGTCTGATACAATCGCAATCGGATGCGCGCAGGTTTTCGCACTTTTCCCCGGAGCGTCCCGTTCGGGAGTAACTATTTCCGCGGGATTATTTTCCGGATTAAAACGTGAAGCGGCGGCAGAGTATTCATTTTTGCTTTCATTGCCAGCAATTTTCGGAAGCGGTCTGCTCGAAATGAAAGAAGTGTTATATCAACACAAAACGGTGAGTTTTGTTCCGCTTGTCGCCGGTACTGTTGTTGCCGGGATAGTCGGATACGTTTCAATTTGGTTTTTATTGCGATACCTGAAAACTCATTCGAATAATATTTTTATAGGATATCGCCTCGGTTTGGGAATTATTATTCTCTCGTACTTGTTTTTCTCACACGTTTGAACAGAACGCCGACACAAAAATATTTTTTTATCAACTAATTTATTTACAACTATGAAAACTCAATCTTACATTCTCACAATAATCATCGCGCTGTTTATCAGCGCTTTAGGCAATGCCCAACAATCTGAAATGAAAACCACACTCAAAAAAGAAAAATCAATAAAAAAATCCACCCCCCAACGGTCACACGTTGTGTTAGAAACCTCAATGGGGATAATTGAAATAGAACTCTACGACGATTTAACGCCAAAGACTGTCCAGAATTTCGTAGGGCTTGCGGAAAAGAATTATTACGACGGAATTATATTCCACCGTATTATTAAAGACTTTATGATTCAAGGCGGCGACCCAACCGGAACCGGACGAGGCGGCGAAAGTTTCTGGGGGGGGAAATTTGAAGACGAAATAGTTCCCTCGCTCAAACACGATAGCAAGGGAATCCTCTCCATGGCAAATGCCGGACCGGGAACCAACGGCAGTCAATTTTTTATTACCCTTGTTCCCACCCCTTGGCTCGACACACGGCACACAATTTTTGGCAAGGTTGTCAAAGGACTTGACGTTGTTGACGCTATCGGAGCTGTGCAAACATCGAAACCCGGCGATAAACCGCTAAAGGATGTCGTTATCAAAAAGGCATCCGTTAAAAAAGATGATGCGGAGCCAATAAAAGAAAAGAAGAGTTCTGACACCAAAAAAGAATAGATACTTGTGAATTAAAAACCCTCTCTCCAGCAATGAAGAGAGGGTTTTTAATTTTAAATGAAACCTTGCTGTATGCAAACTGTTTTATTCTTGTTTCATCGTATCAACTGGAGAGTAGAATTCTTGAAACGGTTTTTCGGGAGGAAATTTTCGCACTTTATCCGGAACGAGCCATGCATTTGCAAATCCCATCTGAATAAGTGCATTCATAGTTTCTGTCGCCCCAACTCTATCCTGAAAATCGCCCACGCGGATTTTATACAACGGTGCATCGTACACCATATACACCCACTCGGTCTCTAATTTTGGATTGATGGATTGGAAAAATATTTTCGCCGAATCAATGTTTTCCGAAAGATACACTTGCACACGAAATCCGGAAATCATTTCCTCCATTGGAATTTCTTCTTGAACTGAATCAGTCTTTACCTCGGGAATCGTGTCGGGATAATCTTCTTCGGGATAATCGGAGGGATTGAATTCTGCTTCGTATTTTGCAAAAAAAGTTTTCCGTTCTTCTGCAAGTTCGCGTTTACGTAATTCTTCGGTATTCGTACAACTCGAAACGATGAGTAACAAAAAGATATTTAATATAACCCAAGAAAGTTTCGAAGTCTTCAATCTAAAATCTAAAATGTAAAATCTAAAATTTTTCATTTCTCCATCACTCCAAGCATCCATCAATAATTTCCCTTTTCTGATTTTTCACCAAGTACAATCTTCACACTCGCGCTTGCACCGATTCTATCCGCGCCGCTTTCAATCATCGTGAGCGCATCTTCTTGTGTGCGAACGCCGCCGCTTGCTTTCACTCCCAAAGCGCTTCCGACAACATACCGCATCAAAGCAATATCACCTGCAGTTGCTCCGCCTTTGGAGAATCCCGTTGATGTTTTCACGAAGTCCGCATTTGCTTTTTTGCAAAGAACACACGCAATTACTTTTTCTTCGTCGTTGAGTAAACATGTTTCCAAAATTACTTTCAACATCCCGCGATTGCGATGCGCGATTTTTGCAACGGAAAAAATATCGTTCTCCACGTATGCATAATCTTTCGATTTCAATCTCCCGACGTTGAGAACCATATCCAGTTCTTGCGCTCCATCATCCACTGCTTGCATTGCTTCTGCGACTTTTGATTGTGTTGACGTTGCGCCGAGTGGAAATCCAATGACCGTGCAAACTTTTACCGGAGTGTCTTTCAAAAGTTTTGCGCATAACGAAACATAACTCGGATTGATGCACACGCTTGCGAATGAATATTTTTTTGCCTCTGCGCAAAGTTTTTCCACTTCGGAAATTGTTCCTTCCGGTTTCAGCAGAGTATGGTCAATCATTCGCGCGATATCATTATCAACGCCGCCCCCTTCTTCTACTCCGATGCTTGCGGAAATTCGTGATGCGCCGCTTTTTACAATATTGCGAACGCCTTGTTTGTTATGCACAACGCATAAATAATTATTGCACACGCCATCTTTACAGCAAAGATGTGAATCTGTTGCAGAACGTTGCAATGCGGTTTGGACGAGAGAATCGATTGTTGTCATACTTTAATAAACTGGTTCAGTTTTTGTCTATTTGAAAAGCGAGAGAATTGGGAAAGAGGAATTTCAAGTTTCACAACTGGTTCCGGAATTGGTTTGCCTTGTTCCAACAATAGTTCGAACAACGCTTCTTTCACTCCCGCGAGTTCATCAATTGCTTCGGCGGGAGTTTGTGCATAACCTTTGCAACCTTTCAACAACGGAATCGAAGCGCAGTATTGCCCATCATCCATTCTGTCAACGTGAATCGGATAATCCAACGAAAGATAGTAGCGTAAATTATTTTTGTTCATAGTTTTTCTTGTAGTTCGTTAAGTGATTTGAGAATATCTTGAACTTGATATATCGGCAGAACATCATTTTTTCCGTGACTTACGAGCGTGATGTTCCATTCAAGTTTTGGATGGCTAAATATACGATGACTTGTTCCTTTTTTAGAACGACGTTCGGCATATCCGTATTGAAGAAGAATTTTCTCTGCTTCTTTAAATCGAATATTTCTTTTTCTTGATTGAATTTCTTCAAGAATTTTTTTTTTTTCATCACAATTTTCAATTCGATTTTTTTCTATAGAACAAACCAATAGCAAACGCCAAGCTTAAGTTGTCCGTTAGAAGCAAGAAATGTATTTGCCTCTGGTAATTGTATCGTCGCAACGTCTCCGCTGAAAATCCACCCCGTCCCGACATTCCCCATTGAAAGCGTATATCCGAGAAAGGCGGAAAACTTTTCATTAAAGAAAAAATCAATGCCGCCGTCCATTTCAAAAATAAATGATGGTTCGACTTGAACAGTAATTTCTACTGGATAAATTAGTTCAAGGGCGGTTAGAAAAGTACCCTTGTCAAAACTTGGTGAGTTTGAGCCAAAGCCTAAAAAAACGTGCGATCCCACACCATTACCCCCACTAGGATAACGTTGATACCCGATGCTGACAACAGTTTCATTCATATTCAACATTCCTAACTCATCTTTATTTTCTGTTAAGGTCATTGAAAACTTTTTATGCGCAAGAGCCAATACAAAACCTGATGGAAATCTCACTTTTGCCTCAAGCCCATACATTCCTTTTCCCTTGAATTTTGTATCCTGAAAATTTTCAATTGCATTTTTTGTTGTACTTGATACATCTCCAATCATCATCTCGAAACTGAAAACTGAAGTTGTTTCTGCTGTAGATGATTGAATAAAGTGTTGTGCGAAAAGATTATTCGTTGTCGTGGTGAAGAAAACGATAAGCGAGATTGTTGTGCAGAGTTTCATTTACCGCCCTTTATTAGGTATTTGGTTATCCCAAACAGGGATTTTTTCAAATAATTTTTCTACTGCATCATAAGTTGCTTCTTCGTGGTGCGAAAAGAGGTTTACAACAATCCCAAAACCAGGAACGGATCCCTTTCCAGTATTTTCCCAAACGATTTCTCGCGTGTCTTTTCTAATAATCTGTGAACTCAAAGTAACCTTTGTGTCTGAAACAATTCCAATGTTAAATTCGTCTGATTTTACATATTTGATTAAACAGATGAAACTTGCATCTATTCCGCCTATCTTCATAAGAGATTTTTCATCCATTTGTTTAATTTTATCATACGTAAGAGTATCTTGAGATTCGAGTAATGAAACATAATATCCATTTTTTACGAAATAATATTCGGCAGTGTTTCGTATGTTTTCATCGTCTGTCATTGCTTCCTTTAACGTTAGGTCAACAGTATCGGGATATATTACTGGAGGTATTGCAACAATAAAACCAGGGGATTTTGGTATAGAATTATCGCTTAGGAAAGATACTGCCAGCGCGCTGATACGACGAGGACCATAGCCAGTGGAACTAGGTTTTCTTCCACAATAATAGCTGTAATGAATGCCTACTAAACCTTCCGCTCCAATTTTTGAGGCCGCCATTTTAATTTTTTGCTGTAAATAATCAAAACTACCTTGACTTGTTTCAACAAACAATTGAGCAAACGGTTGGTAATTTCTTGAAACCGCATCTCTCTTTTTTAATACGGTAAGACTATCAGGGTTGGTTTCTACTATTGGAGAAAGTTCGTCAATCTTCATTATTTTAATAGTAGGACCACAAGAGATGATTAATAATGCGAATGTAATTAGTAGGATATATTTAAACATATTTTTATTTCGGTTGTGTAATTAAAATATTGTCTTTCTAAATTTTTTCGTGCATAAAATACTAAATTCTCAACCATCAATTAAATCACCATTTCACAAACTCACAAGTTGCACATCTTCAACGCCGGAAATGTTGGATAAGTTTCGCAACACATTTTCTGCAATCGGAGAATCAACGGTCATTACGGTTAACGCTTTTTCGCCAATGCCGGAGCGACCGAGAGAAACGTTGCCGATATTTATTTTTGCATCGGCAAGAATTTTTGATGCCGTTGCCAACATTCCCGGTTGGTCAATGTTGGAATAAAAAAGCAAATGTCCTTCGGGAATGACTTCAAAATAAAATTCGTCAATCTCGACAATGCGCAAATTTCCCCCGCCAAGTCGGGCAAGATTTCCGAAAACTGTTCCGGCAAAACTTCGTTTCTCTTTATCGGTTTTAAATTCCACTTTCAACAATTGCGAATATGCATTGTGCTCCATTCCTTTTTTCTCAACGATTTCAATGCCGCGTTCTTTTGCAATAGAATTTGCGTTGATGAAATTCACCGGCTCGGAAAGCAACACATTGAATGTTCCTTTCAAAACTGCAGAAACAAAAATCGGAAGCGAGTCATTGAGTTGCGAGCCATATGTGGAAACAGTAATCGAACGCAAATTTCCTTTCAGCAATTGTGCAAAAAGTTTGCCGATTTTTTCCGCAAGTTGAATGAACGGTTTCGTTTCTTCTTTCTGCGCAAGTTGAATCGCATCGCCATTGATTGCTCCGGCGATTCCTCTTCCGTGCAAATAATCGGCGATTTGTTCAGCAATTTGCAACGCGACTTTTTCTTGCGCTTCTTCCGTTGATGCGCCGAGATGCGGAGTTGCAATAACATTCGGATGTTTCAACAGCGGAGAATCTTTCGGCGGTTCATTTTCAAAAACATCGAGCGCGGCGCCGGCAACATTTCCGCTTTCCAAATATTTCAGCAAATCAACTTCATTCACCAATCCACCGCGTGCGCAATTGATAATGCGAACTCCTTGTTTGCATTTTTTCAATGTTGCATCGCTCAAAAGATTTTTCGTTTCATCGTTGAGCGGTGTGTGTAATGTTATGAAATCCGAACGACGATATAATTCTTCGAGCGAAACAAGTTGAATATTCATTTTCGCGGCAATATCGGGAGAGAGAACGGGGTCAAAACCAATCACATTCATTTCAAATGCTTGACAGCGTTTTGCAACTTCTCTTCCAACTTTTCCCAAACCGACAACGCCGATTGTTTTTCCTTGCAATTCCGTTCCGAGAAATTTTTTGCGTTCCCATTCGTTACGCAGTAAACTTGCATTCGCTTGCGGAATTTTTCTTGCAAGTGAAAGCAACAGCGACATCGTATGTTCCGCCGTAGAAATCGTGTTGCCGCCGGGAGTATTCATCACTAAAATTCCTTTGCGTGTTGCGGCATCTGCATCAATATTATCAACGCCAGCGCCGGCGCGACCAATCACTTTCAAATTTATTCCCGCAGAAATAATTTCGCTCGTAATTTGCGTTGCGCTGCGAACAACAACTGCATCAAATTCAGAAATTATTTTCAGTAATTCTTCTTTGAAAAGTTTAGGTTTTTCTACAACATCAAAATTTTCTGCGCGAAGTTTTTGTGCGCACATTGTTTCGATGGAATCAAGGAGGAGAATTTTCATCAATTATAAAGAGGGAAATAATTTTATCTGTTCTTCATTCAATCGAAACGAATACCATTCCTTTAAATGCGTTGCGCCCAACCGTTTATAAAAATCAATTGCTCCGGTATTCCAATCAAGCACCTGCCATTCCATTCTTCCGCAACCGCGTTGTTGAGCAAGTTGGACGAGATAACGAAATAATGTTACGCCGATTTTCTGCTTTCGGTATTCGGGAAGAACAAAAATATCTTCGAGATATAATGTCGGTTTTGCGAGAAAGGAAGAATATGTTTCAAAAATTATAGCATACGCGACGGGTTGTTCTCCGGTAAAAGCAAGATATGCTTCAAAGCGGGGCTTCTCACAAAAACAGTCGTGGAATAATCGTTGTTTTGCCGATTCATCAGGAGGAGAAAGTTTTTCAAAATCCGCTAATGCAATGATAAGAATAAAAAGATGTTCAAATTCTTCTTCGGTTGTTACTTTGTGGATAGTGGCTGGAGGCATGAAGAAATTAATGAAGTGAACGAATATTGCAATTGGTAATTTGCAATTCGTAATTCCTAATTGGATGTTGTGCGCCCAGAGGGATTTGAACCCCCAACCCTCAGTTCCGAAGACTGATGCTCTATCCAGTTGAGCTATGGGCGCAAATTTAGTTACGAGTTTGCAGTTGCGAGTTTAGAGTTACAAGTAATTCGGGCAAAATTTACGCTTTTGATTTTCTTCTGCAAAATGTTTGCTCTTTTCAAAAGATTGTCGTAAGTTCATCCCGCATTTATGAAACAATTCTCTCTCTCAGTTATTCTTTTTTTGCTTTTGTTTGCTTTGAAGCAAAATGTGTTTTCGTGGGGTTCGACGGGACACAAATTTATCAATAAAAAAAGTGTTGTGCATTTGCCCCCCACAATGCAACAGTTCATCAATCAAGCGACGTTATTTGAAAGCCATTCTTCCGATGCCGATATCCGCCGTAGCAACGGTGATACTGCGGAAGCCCCAAAACATTTTATGGATATTGACTGGTATCCGAATTATCATCAACTCACGCGAAATTTGGATACACTCCTCGCGCAGTGGGGATGGACTGTAGTGAAAGATAACGGTATCAATCCGTGGGCAACCGTGTGGACTCTCGATTCGTTAACGGCACAATTACAACGCGGTGATTGGACAACCGCCTATCTCACTGCGAGCGATTTGGGACATTATGTTGGCGACGCACATCAACCACTCCATAACACAAAAAATTACAACGGGCAGTACACGGGTAATAATGGCATTCACTCGCGGTACGAATCCACGATGCTCAACACCTATCAAACATATCTCGTCGCCGTTCCCGACTCCGTGCAATATATCTACCAACCGATTGATTTTATTTTCGAATACATTTACCACACCAATTCGCTCGTGGATTCTGTGTTACACGCGGATGATTCTGCGAAAGCAATTGCAGGAGGAACAAGCGGCACGATATATTATCAACAACTTTGGAACCGAACAAATGGATTTACCATTGACCAAATACAACGCGGAACGGAAGCGCTGGCAAGTCTTTTTTACACCGCGTGGGTGAATGCGGGATTGCTTCCATTCCCCACGTCTATCATAAACGACAACTCGATTCCGTTTGAGGTTGCACTTTTACAAAACTCTCCCAATCCCTTCAATCCAACAACATCAATAACATTCAGTGTACCGCAATCAATGGTTACAACGCTCAAAGTTTATAATGTTTTGGGAAGAGAAGTCGCGACTTTGTTGAATAATAATTTCCTTAGTGCCGGTACCTATAAACTACCTTTTGACGCTACAGATTTCTCCAGCGGTTTGTATTTTTACCGACTTGAGGCAAAAGCGGAGAACGATGTATCCGTTATGAAAACCCGAAAAATGATTTTCCTGAAATAAGAATATCTACAGGAAGTACACCCATTCATTTTACCGTGAATGGGTTTTTTATTTTAGAAATTTCATACCGAACTATCAAATATTTTTTAGGAATAACATTTACGAATGTAAACCTTCCACATATCGTTCTGCGTCAATTGCAGCCATACAACCTGTACCTGCAGCAGAAATTGCCTGACGGTATGTAGGGTCAGCAACATCGCCTGCAGCAAACACCCCGGGAATATTTGTCGCAGTAGATTTTCCTTTTGTCAAAAGGTAGCCAACAGAATCCATTTCAAGTTGTCCCTTGAAGAGTTGCGTGTTTGGTTGATGACCGATTGCGAGAAACAATCCGGTACAATTGAACACAGAAGTTTGCTCGGTAACAACATCTTTCAATTTCAAACCGGAAATACTTTTTTTCCCGTTTTCATCTTTCCCAAGAACTTCTTCCACGACAGAATTCCAAACAAAACTAATCTTCGGGTTTTTCCGCGCACGTTCTTCCATAATTTTTGAAGCACGAAGAGAATCCCTGCGATGAATCATGGTAACTTTCGCCGCAAATTTTGTGAGGTAATTCGCTTCTTCCATCGCTGTATCGCCGCCGCCAATCACTGCAATTTCCTGATTCTTAAAAAAGAAGCCATCGCACGTCGCACAGGCGGAAACACCGTACCCCATAAATTTGTGTTCGGATGGAATATTGAGAAGTTTTGCAGACGCGCCGGTAGAAATAATTACCGCATCAGCCGTGTACAATTCCTCATCGCACCAAATTTTAAATGGACGAACGGAAAAATCCACTTTAGTAACAATTTTAAATTCATTGCGAGAGCCAAACCGCTCCGCTTGTTTTCGCATTATGTCCATCAATTCGGGTCCCATTATGCCGTGTTCAAACCCGGGGTAATTTTCCACTTCGGTTGTAATTGTGAGTTGTCCTCCCGGTTGTAATCCTTCAAACACAAGCGGTGAAAGATTTGCTCGTGCAGTGTATAACGCCGCAGTTAATCCCGCTGGACCTGAGCCGATAATAATGATTTTAGAATGAGTTTGCATTTTTGGGTTTTAGATTTTAGGTTGGGTTCAATTCAAGGTTTGGGATTTCATCATAATAATCTCCTACCTCAAATCTTACATCGTTTCTTTTAATATTTTTGCATTTCGTTTTAATCCCGAAAGTTTCGTTCGCTTCATTGCGCTTCCTTTAAATTTCATTTTGAAATCTTCTTCAGAAAGATTTTCAATTTTTTCTAACTTCGGTTGAATATTATTTTCTCTCGGTTCAAACTGAACAACATTTGTCGGTTCCGCAAATTTGTGATTCCACGGACAAACATCCTGACAAATGTCGCAACCGTAAAGCCAGCCATCGAAATTTTTTGTGAGAGAAGAAGCAATTTCTCCTTTGTGTTCAATGGTCAAATAGGAAATACATTTTGACGCATCAAGAACGTACGGCTCTGTAATTGCTTGCGTCGGGCAGGCATCAATACAAAGTGTACACGTCCCGCAATGGTCGAGCGCAGGTGCATCGTATTCGAGTTCGAGATTAAGTATTATTTCGCCGAGAAAAATCCACGAACCGTATTCTTTAGAAATAATATTTGTGTGTTTTCCTTCCCAGCCAATGCCTGCTCTTTGCGCCCACACTTTTTCGAGAACGGGACCGGTATCAACATATACTTTGCCGTTGGCATTTGGGTGTTGGCTTTTTATCCAATCAAGAAGGAGGTGAAGTTTCGGAGTAAGAATATCGTGGTAATCATCTCCCCACGCATAGCGAGAAATTTTTCCAGCCTGTTCTTTTTCAGAATGTTGATGCGGAGTGTAGTAATTCATTGCTACGGAAATAATGGACTTTGCATCCGGAAGAATTTTGGTAACGTCCATTCTTTTTTCAGTATTACGATTCATCCACTCCATTGTTCCCTGGTAGCCTCGAGCAAGCCACTTTTCTAAGCGCTCTCCTTCCTCCTCAAGCGGCTCTGCTTTCGTTATCCCAATTTTTTGGAAACCAAATTCAACCGCTCGGGTTTTTATTTCTTGCGAAATTGACAAGGCGGGATTTCTTTAAAATGGTAGAACATTCCCCGGAATGTTTGTGAACGTTGCCTGTGAGCCGATTCGAGTTACCAAAACTTTTGGAAAATCACTCTGTTATTGGCGCTTCCTCAACAGAAGTATTCGATTCTGTACTCGTTATTTCCTCCGGTTGATGTTCGCCATTCGAGGAAGGGAGAGAAGCAGGCTGAGTCTTTGTTTTCTTCGGCTTCTTGCCTTTATACGGACTCAGTTCTTTGTCAATTCGCTCTTTGATATATATCGTCGTGAGCGAGTTGATTGATATTTTTTGTTCCTCCGATAGTTTCTTCAAGCTTTCGAACAAAGCGTTGGAAAGATGGAGCGTTAACGTCGTTGTATTCGGCGGTATTTTTTCAATATTCCGCGCGGGTATTTTCGCAAACGTTCCTTCCGTTGCATAAGAAGGAGCGACGCGTGCCACCCTGAATACTTTCTTCTTCTTTGGTTCTATTGTATTTGGTGAGATATTGGATATCATTTTCAGATTATTATTTTTCCTTCGTTCGAAATTTTTCAGAGGAAGGATTTTGATTTCAACTTACTTCAATGGGGTCTCCAACCCGGAGAAACCCATTCTGAACAATTTCTGTACGTAATCCGCCGCGATGTGCTAACCCTTTTAAAACTCCCGGCATTGTTACACTTTCAAGATAGGAACAGGGCTCGCACAATCTGACTCCACGAAGAATTACTTCCCCGACGCGAAAAGTCGTACCGACAAGATGGTTCAAAGCAATTCCCATAGTGATAATATTTCAGCGAAAGGCGGGAGGGGAAATATCAATACCGTAATCACGTTTCAATGCGTCAATAGATTCGTTTTCAATCAAGGTTACCTCCTGTCCCGGTTTGAGCGAAATTGTTTCCGATTTGAAATAATACCTGTCGCCTTCAAGACCTTTTCCCTTTACGGCTCTCACTTCGTTTACCGATTGAACTGGCGCGCCTTCTGTCCGGGCAATATGTATCGAGAGAATTTTGCCTCTCATATCCTCATCCTTGGGCGCGCCTAAATTTTATTTAAATCTGTTGACAATGTAATGTTTGCTTTGTTATTTCAACAGGAGCATCTTCTTTAATTCGGAAACTGAGCCGCCATTTGTTACGAGATTATAGAAATATACTCCGCTGGAAAGTTTACTCGCATCAAATGCCAATTCGTGTTCGCCTTCTTCGAGCGATTCATTTTCAAGAAGCGTTACAACTTCTCTTCCGAGAACGTCAAAGAGCCGTATCGTTACTACGCTTTCCGTTTCAAGATAAAATTTTATGTTCGTTGTTGGATTAAACGGGTTCGGATAATTTTGATAGAGTGTAAATTGTTCGGGATAATCCATAATACCGGGATTGGATACGAATGTTTCGCTCCGTGCCGTACTTGGTGATTCGCGCACTAACCCAACTTCCGATGCAGTTTTCAAACCGAGCATCTTTACTGAGTATGGATTTTTTCCAACGACAATACCGACAGAATCAATCAAATAGTTGGTGCTATCAAGTGTTGCGGAAAATCGTTCATTGATGGCGCGGAGAACATTATTCACAAATAAACTAACTTCGGTAAACTGCGTAACGGTTGTATCGCCAAAATATTTGTAATAAGTATTGATTGAATCGAAATAGGTGGCAATTTTACGAAGAGTAGTTCCACGTAACTCACGATTCAGAACAGTGATATTTGTGTCAAGAATCAGGTCGCCGAATCTTCGCCCGGGATTTGCCGTGTCAGTGGTAACGCCTGTATCACTTGCGATGATATTCAAACGGAAAAGAACTCCTTGTTCAAATCCGATATTATCGTACACCGGCAACGATGCTTTTATCGCCTTGGAAAGTTTCTTTACTTTTCCGTTAGAGGTGATTTGGTCAAGCGGGCGTGCTGTTTGACCATGAGCGCTGGTATAAAGTTTTGCAAGGTCTCCCCCTTTTTTATAATATATCCACGCATATCGCTTCGCGGAATCTTTTACCGTCTGCGGTATTCCGAGGAAGGTCGTTCCTTTTTTATCAATCTTTTTGAAAACATTTTCCAGCACGGTTGCAAGGTTAGGTCTTGTTGCCAACAGTCCTTTCTTGTATTTTAATTTTGTTCCTTTCGGAGTCGCAAGAGCTGATGTCGCTTTGAACGTACGATACTTGGCTGCTCCGGGATAATTTCCGAAATCGAATCCGGTTTCTGATTCACCGCTTGTTAATGTTGTGGAATAGGAGCTTGTTGGCGTGGGAAATGTTTGTGTCCAACCACTCTGTTGCGCTTCACTCACCGTATAATTTCCTGCTATGAGATTGGAGAATGTATAATTTCCCTCTGCATTGGTAAGTGTTGAATCATTTTTCGCTCCGGTGATTCTGATTTTCCATCCTTGTATTCCGGCATCATTTCCATCTTTCACACCATTGCCATTGCCGTCACGGAATTTCATTCCACTAATACTTGCATATTGAAACACACCGAAATCTTTTCCCGTTACACTTTGTCCTGAATTTACTTGAACGGTTACTGAGAGTGCGCTCGGTAATGTTTGTTTCCACCCGGTTTGAATTTCTAGACTCAACGTATAACTCCCCGCAGGCAAAGCGTCGAAAAGATAATTTCCACTTCCATCCGTAATAAGGGAATCCGTTTCCGGACCTGATATTTTGACCTTCCAACCGGAAAGACCATTCTCTCCACCGTCTTTTATTGTATCACCATCAACATCGCCGAATACTGAACCGGCTATACTTCCCAATTGAATATTTCCAAAATCATTACTTGTACTATTTGTTCCGCTATTAACGGTACGAGTGTATGTGCCGGGAAGTCCGGGAGTTGTTTGCACCCATCCGACTTGAGTAACTTCACCAATCGTGTATTCGCCTTGCGATAAACCGGTGAAGGAATAATTTCCGCTTCCATCTGTTGTTGTAGATGCGGTCGCGACGCCCGATAATTGAATTGTCCAACCGGAAAGCCCGGGTTCTCCATCGTCAAAAGCGCCATTTGCATTTACATCGTTAAATTTTTTCCCACTGATTGTCCCCAATTGAAAATTACCGAAATGAGCTGTCGTAATATTGGCACCGCTGGTTACATTTATCACGGAAGGATTGGTGGTTGTTTGAACCCATCCGCTTTGAGATTTTTCACGCACGAAATATGCTCCGACGTTTAATCCGGAAAATGAATATCCATCCTGACTTGACAAGGTTGAATCAACGAGCGTTAATGTATCCGTTTTGTAAAGATAAATTCTCCAACTGGCAAGTCCATCATCACCCAAATCACGCGCGGCATTTGCGGTTACATCGTTATAGACAACTCCACTAATCGTACCGAGTTGAAAATTGCCGAAATCATTTCCGGTGGAAGAACCTCCGCTGGTTACATTAATAACGTACGTGCCCGGATTTGAAGGTTTCGTTCGTACCCATCCTGATTGTTGCGTTTCGCTGACTGTATAAGTGCCTACTTGTAAATTCGTAAATTGATACCCGCCGTTCACATCGGTTGAGGTACTCGAATTGGAAGGTCCAGTGATGTTTATCGTCCACCCTTGTAATCCCGGTTCATTATCGTCACGGACACCATCGGCATCAAGGTCGTTAAATTTTGTCCCAAAGATTCCTGCAAGTTGAAAATTCCCAAAATTATTTCCTGTCGAGGCAAGACCGCTTGTGATTGTAACAGGGGCTGGATTTGTTGTTGTCTGCGTCCATCCTGATTGTTGAACTTCGGTCAGGGTGTACACTCCAGCAGATAAATTTGAAATAGTATAGTTTCCACTTCCATCCGTTGTTGCAGAATCTACTTTCGCGCCTGCGAGTCGTATTTTCCATCCCTCTAATCCATTTTCCCCATCATCTTTCGTTCCATCGCCATCGAGGTCATTGAACTTCATTCCGCTAATACTTCCGTATTGAAAATTCCCGAAATCGTTTCCTGTTGATGTTGTTCCCGCAGAGATAACGATTGAGTATGCGCGAGGTCCGGCATTTGTTCCGAATGTCGTATTGACGACACCGCTTGCACCGATTCGCGGAAATGTTTGTTTCCATGATATTTGCAAACTTTCTTCAACGGTATATGTTCCGAGCGTTAAATTGGTGAATGAATAATCTCCGCTTCCGCTCGTCGTAACTCTCGATTGAAGAATACCATCCTTATATAACTTGATAAGCCAACCATTCGATGTTGCATCTCCAGCGATCGCACTATCACCGGCATTATCATTATATTTTTTTCCGCTGATAGTTCCCTCAACAACTGAAAAAACCTGAGCATTGGAAGTGCCGCCGACCGGAGCGGGATTAAACACCGTAACATTGAATGCACCTGCAGTATCAATATCGCTCGAAAGTATGGACGCAGTGAGTGTTGTATCATTAACAACGGTGGTTGATTTATCCGAGCCGTTGAAACGGACAACAGAATTAAAAACAAAGTTTGTTCCATGGACGGTCATTGTAAAACCCGATTCACCAATATTTTTACTTGTGGGCGAAATGTTCGTTGTTGTCGGAACAGGATTATCGGTTTGAATTCCGATTTGAAAATAACCGAATGACGAAAACGAAGGGGCTCCGGTAACTTGTGTTGAAGTGCCGGTACGTGTTCCAACATTTAATAACGCTGACCAGGAAGTCCCGTTATATCTTTGTACCATAAAACTATCAGAGTTCGCCCCTGCGTCTTTATCACCCGAGAGGAAATTAAATGTTGCGTTATATGTTGCAAACGTTGTTCCATTATTGAACATTGTCCAATACCGGTTTACGCTTTTATCTGTCCGAATATTCGACGTTCCTATTTCAGAATGGTCTCCAGTTGTCGTTCCCATAATAATTGCGCCGGCAACAGAAACAGTAGAAACGGTGAGGTCAACCGGCAGATAATCAGTGCTTGTTCCGATTTCGTATGTTAGGGACGGCGAACCCGTTGAAACATATTTGTTAATCAATCCTACCACATGCCCGCTCGTTCTTGAGATGCTACCGGTTGAATTGATTTTAACTGTTTTGTTGCTGGTCGTGGTAATGTTACCGCTTGTAAGAGTGAGTGTTCCATCTATTTTAAAATCATTGCCGCTTACTGTCGCCCCGTTTACATCGTTCAATTCAACATTCGTGTAACTTCCACCACCCGTAAGAGCGTGAGCCACAGAACCACCTGAGAGAATAATTTTTCCCGTTCCGGAATGTGTTACACTATTAGCAATATCTCCCTTGACGGTCAGCGTATTTCCTCCATCAGCAAAACTTCCGGCGGAAAGTGTGAGATTACCATTCACTGTTGCATTTCCGCTTAATGTTTTTGTTCCGCTGCCGCTTGTGGTCAAATTATTGTATGTAAGGGCGGGAATATTTTGAGTGCTACCGTTGAAATCCACGGTGCTTCCAGTTGTTGTGTATGTTCCGGAACCAAGAGAAAATGTACCGGCAATTTGAATTGTTCCGCTTGATGCAAGTGTGCGATTTCCATTTCCACTGTTGGAAATATTATCGTAATTCAATGCGGGAATTGTTTGTGCACTTGCACTTGTAAAATCAATCGTGCTTCCTGTTGTCGTATAAGTATTTGTTCCTGTTGTGAATGTTCCTGCAATGCCAACAACGGCTCCGCTGAAAGTTCTTGCACCGCTTCCACTGCTGGTCAAATTGCCGTACGTTGTTGTGGTTATTGTTTGCGCTGAGCTCCCATAATACTCAACAGTACTCGCGGCATTGATACTATATGCTGGCGCGCTGAATGAAGTTGAACCACCGATTCTTAATGTTGCGCCATTTCCTATTGTCAAAGTTCCTCCGTTGGTTAATTGGAATGTGGACATATCAAAGGTTCCACTTGTAATATTCATTGCATTCGTTACAGCGACATGCACTGCCATTGTAACACTTGCTGATGTCTTTGAAATTATCAACGATGGAAAAGAAGGCGGAGCGTTACCCCCGATTGTTGCATTGGAACTTCCGCTGAAAGTAAATGTTGCGTTTGAGCCGGGTAATTTTCCATTATCTTTAAGTGAGCCTATGTTATTCGTAAAATTTCCCGTAATAGACAAATTCTGGAGAAAATAAAAAGGAATTCCTGTTAAGGTAAGGTTATTGAACGATAATGTTCCGTTTCCTGAACTCTCTTTACCCGAACCGCTTATTGTAACTGAAGAAGTACCGCCATCAAGGGCTCCATCAACCGTTATGTATCCGGCAAACGTATGGGAAAATGAACTCAAGGCAAGTGTTCCTGCAGAAACAGTTAGGTCTCCATTAACTGTTAAATTGCCACCTGCAGTTTTTGTTCCACTTGTGCTTATTGTTAAATGATAATACGTGGCAGATGCAACTGTTTGTGTTGAACCTTTGTAGTTCACAGTATTTGGAGTATTTGAAGTTGCGTCAAACGTACCCGAAGTAAGTGTCAATGCACCGGCAATTCCCAAAGAAGCATTTGCTGCCATTGTGAGTGATGTCCCGTTCAAGGTAACATTGTTTAAGTTCGGAGAACCGGTAAGAGTGCTCGTACCATTAAATGTTATAGTTCCCGATGATGCAGAAAATGAACCACTGACATTAAAATCTTTTTCGACAGAAAAAGAAGTAGATGTAGAAATTGAACCGGAAGTCGTGAGTGAGTTAAAAGCAATTCCTGTTCCGAAAATTGTTTTTGATGAGCCGCTCATCGTAATTGTTCCGCTACCTCCCGATATGTGAGAGAGTTCTCCCGAACCGCTTGTAGAGAGATTTCCTGCAATGGTTGCGTTTGTAGAGGCAGACATTGTTACACCGCTTGCGGTGACAGTTAAGTTATTAAAATTGTATGTTCCTGAGCCACTGATAGATGCGTTTGGTTCTACAACGGTTATTGTGCTTGTGCTTCCGGTGAGAGTTCCGCTGTTCGTAATGTTTCCATAGGCAGAATGTGAAAATGTACTTGCATTAAATGTTGTCGAAGCGCCAATGGTAAGTTGCGAAAAGGTAAGCCCTCCACCTGCAGTTTTAGTGGGAGTACCGCTACTTGCGCTCAACTTTAGATGTCCATAGTTCATTGCCGAAGAAATTGTTTGAGTTGTTCCTGAATACTCAATAATACTTGAAATAGAATTTATATAAGAACTATAAGAAGGTAAAGTATTCGTTCCTCCGATTTTTAATGTTGCACCGTTTGCAACCGTCAAGGTTCCGCCTCCATTCGCAGTAAAAGTGGAAAGGTCGAGAGTTCCTGCGGTAACATTCAAGTCCCATGCTATCGTGAGATTCCCTTCGGATGTTTTTGTTCCGCTGCCGCTTATTTTTAGTGAATCATACGAGAAAGAATTTGTAACAGTCTGGTCGCCACTTCTTGCATACTCAACGACACTTGGAGAATTTGCGGTTACGGTTCCTGCATTATAATTGCTGGTAAATGCAGAAGTTCTAACGAGAAGAGTTCCATCTACGCTGATACTGCCTGTCCCCGAAACCTGAAAAGTGCTCGGATCGAATGTCCCATAAATAGTGAGCGCTGAGTTGACAGTAATATTCGAGAGAAGTGTCGTCGTTGCGTCTTGCGAGAGTTTCTTAAAAGGACCACTTCCACTGATAGTATGATTTTCTTCAAAAACAACGTGCGCTTCGCTTCCCGATGGATTATACATTCCCGTTTGAACCCAATTACCGCTTATAATAAACGAACGAAGACTACTCGTATTCGAATGTATTATCGTTCCATTCGACCCGATTGTAACATCAAAATCAACCGTGAGATTTGCATTACCAATCGTCAATGTGCTCGTTATTGCCCCCGTTCCGACAAAGAGCGCATCACAAAAATTATTTACAGTAGTACTACTAATTGCCGGCTGATTTCCACCGGTAAAATTGGCATCGCCGATAATAACCGTATCATTCAATGTCGGAACTGCGCTTCCGGTCCAATTGCTCGCAGTATTCCAGTTATTTGTTCCACTCGTACCACCTATCCAGGAACGAGTGGTTGCAAAACCCAATGATGAAATCAGCGAAGTGATGATAATTGCCGTTGTAAATAAACGAAATGATTTAAAGAGTCGTCGAGAATTCATAAGTAATTCCTGCAATTTATGGTGTAATAATAAAAGTGGTGAATAAAGTGAAACTGTATTGTAATTATCGGAAATAAATCCGAATTTGTTAGAAAAAACCGGAACAATGATACGAAAAATATCTAACGCCGCAAGTGATAAATGCCTGAAAAATTACTGCGGTCGTTCTTCTGCTTTTTGTAACGCTTCAAAATATTTTCGAATCAATGTTTCGTAATCTTTGGAGTACTTTTCTCGCAGCGCTTTCAGCAAATCCTGTTGTAATTGGTTTTTACCTTCCAACGAGTTGAGGTCGAGTTCCGAGGGAGAAATTCGTGTAACGTTTTTCCCTTGTTCTGCTTGCCGCCGTTTTTCGTAATCACGTTCTCTCATCGAACGTTGTGAATCGAGTAGGCGTGAGAGGATGCGTTCCTGTTTTTGTAACGTTGCGGGATTAACGTTTCCTTGTTCCATATCGGTTGCAACTTCCTGCATTTCTTTCGCAATGTTTTCGAGGTCGCCGAGTAACTTGCTCAATTCTTCTGTTTGCGATGCTTCGTTGGCAAGTTCAGACATTGATTTTCCGAGTTGCGATTGCTGTTGTGCAAGTCGGGACATTGCGGCTGCCTGTTCCTGCGTCATTCCCCCTTTTCCTCCTCCCATTGCGCCTTGTGTTCCTTCATTGATGCCTCCTTGCGCCTCGGCAGATTGTCCCAGGGATTGCATCATTCCTTGCATTCCACCGCCGCCACCACCCCCTTTTTGCATTGCGTTAAGCGCATTTTGCATAATTGCTGCTGCTCGATTAAGCGAACTCATTGCTTGCGTTTGCTGCTGCGCAGAAATTTGTCCGTTACGATTTTCCAAACCTTCCATCGCCGAACCCATTTGTTTCATCGCATCGCCTAACGCTTTTCCCATCTCCGGAGAAATTGCAAACGTTTTTTTCCCTAAATTAGCGAGCGCGTTAGCAACACTTTGCACATCATTCAACAGTTCATTCTGTTGCTGCATTTGTTCCCGGAAACGCGGCGATTGATATTCAAGTTGCTGGGATTCATTTTTCATCTGCTCCTGTTCCTGTGAAAGTTTCAGCGCGTTTTCAATTTGCTTCTGCATTTCTTTGGCTACTTGTTCCTGTTGCTTGGAACGCATTTCTTTTTGCGCATCCTTCAAATCCTGCATAAATTGTTCAAGCGATTGCTGCGCGTTTTGCTGGCTTTGCGATGCCTCCGCCATTTGTCCGCTCTTCATTTGCTGTTGTGATTTCTGCATCTGCAGTTGCGGATTATTTTTCTCCATTTTTTCGTTCGCTTTTTCCATTTGTTCCACCGGCATTTCGTCCGAAAATTCTTTCATCTTTTCCGCAAGTTCTTTCGATTCCTGTTCCAACTTGTCCGTTTGTTTTTGAACGTCGCTTTGTTTCTTTGAAAGTTCGTCTGATTTTTCTTTCGGCGATTTTTCCGTTTTCTCTTTTAAATCTTTTTGCTGCTTAATTGCCTCTTCCGTCCGCTTCAACAGTTCGTCCAGCTTTTGTTCCATTGCTAACCGTTTCATCAATTCCATCATTCGCTCCAGCGCTTTTCGGAATTGCTCTTCGTTGAACGAAAGATTTTTCATCGCTTCTTTCATATCTTCCGGCGAAAGCGGTTTTTGCTGTTCTGCCATTTTTTTCAGCAACTCGCGAAACTCCGGCGAATCCAATTCTTTCATCAATTTCTGCAATTCGTCATACTTCTGCATGGTTTGCGGCGAGAGTAATTGATTTTGTTCCGTTTGCTTCATCATTTCATCCAGTTGCTGCGAAGCATTCTCCACTTTTTGTTTAACGTCTTGATATTTTTTTGCCAACTCTTCCGCTTTCTTTTTTTGGAGCCAATCGAGTTTCTCGGGACGCTTCTTCATTTCCTGATTCAACTTTTCCAATTCCTTCCGAAGTTGGTTTGCTTCCTGTGATGCACTTGATAACGATTGCATTACATCATTTTGGTTTTTGTTTGCATCGGCAAACACTTCTTCAAGCGAAGGAAGTCGCAGCAAATACGTCTGGCTTTTCCCCGATTTCGGTCCCGATACGTTATCGTTATCGAATACTTCTAAGTAATATTGTACGATATCTTCCGGCGCAAGTTGAAGACTCATAAAATTCCAGCGATATGAAAAATCCATTACACGGTTGAACAGAGACGGAATATCGAGTTCCTCAAAAATAAATTCTTCTTGCGGCGGTTCGTATTTTGAATGAACGAGTTTGTGCGCAAGACGCAATTTCGAAAAACCGAAATCATCTTTCAATTGAAGTTGCATATCGAGTTGCATTGATTCGTCGGCATCAATATTTTTTCCGGGAATAACAATCGTCGCTGTGGGAAATTCGTCGGGAATTATTGCCAGGCGATACGTGATGGGATTATCATTCCGTAAACTATTTTCGTCCTCCAACTCCACGTGATACTGTTTTTCTGCAATGAGCGGAAAGGCAATATCTGCTTGTTTACCCTTCACATTCATCGGCAAGGAAGAAGAATCGGAAAATTGTATCGTCCCTGTCTTTAGTTCCTTACTTGAAGTAAGGTGCAAAGAAATTTTTGTTCCTTTGTACGCACTCACATCGCCGCTGTTCTCTTCCAATTCCTTTTCCGGAAGTTTTGTGTAGCGCGGCGGCGTTAGTTTTAAATGAAATGAGCGGACAATTGGTTTATCCAGAACAGAAATGGAAAACTCGCCGCTTTTTTCGTTTTCAAACTCGGCATAGTACCACAACGAGTTTTTGATGAGCGAGAATTCTGTAATGAATGCACCGTTCCTATCGGCTTTGAGCGTTTGCGTTTCGTATTTTGCCTGCCCTTGCTGACGTTTAAAAAGTGTGAGCGTGGTGGAAGAAAAATTGGGAAGAGAAATTCCGCTTTGCTCCAGAGTAACTTTTACCGGCACGCTTTCCCCCCGAACGATTTCCTTATTCCCGGGCTCTACGTGAAAAATAAATTTTGATTGCGAATTGTAATTATGCGAGTAATCCAGCACACGATTGAACGCGGAATAGAAATTTACGGGAGAAATGAGAACAAGAATCGCCGCACCGGCAAAAGCGTAAGTAAATTTCTTGCGAATGGATTTTAATCGGGTTGTATCCACCGAAGAAAGAAAATCCAGCGGTTCGATGATGGCATACACATCAAAGAGCGATGCGTCAATCAACTCGGGAGAGTATAACGATTTCTCTCGTTCACGAACTAACTGTATAGCATTATGGAGTTTGTCTTTTATTTGCGGGAAAAAATTGCCGATATGTTCGGAAATTTCTTCTTCGGTTTTCGTGTGTACGGCTCCGGTTATTTTTAAGAAAGGACGAAGGACAAACAAAATTCCGACACCAAAATTCAGAAGAAGTCCGACATAGAAAAATATTCCGCGAACAGTACTTCCGAAATGAAAAACTTCTTCCGCTATCGAAAAGAGCGTGAACGAACATATAAACGTCAGGAACAGGAAGAAAAAACCGAACATCAGTTCTGTTCGGTTTTCTTTCTGCCTGACTTCATTCAGTCGCGCGAGAAAAATTTTATGTATGTTTTGCGGTTCCACAGATTTGATTACGAGGTGTTAATGGTCGCCTGATGTAACAAACGAAAGAAGAAAATAATTTCCGAAAAAAATTATTCGCTCCGAGTGAATAATGTGATAATGCTCTTTTGCAACGTACGGAGATGAAACCTTACTCTCCCACTTTTCGAAAACCCATTCCACTTAAATCGAACCCATCGGAAAATTTGCGTGCCTCGATTGTTTCTGCAAGTCGGTCAATCACTTTTCCATTTTTCCGCCAATAGTACGGAGTTTCGGAGAGGTCTTTCGATTGCACCACTTTGGGTTCGGCAAGGGAAAGATACAGTGTTTTTCTTTTTTCTCTCGCATTCACCTGCACGGCGCCTAATCGTGGTTTTGTAATCCTTCCCGTTACCTCGAGATACGTAGGCACATCTTTTTTCACTTCAAGTTTTGTAAGCAGTGTATCTCCCGGCAATACGAAGGGGTCAATCTGGATTCGGAGTTTTAAATCCTCCTCCGCTTCGAATAAAAATTCCGCGGGTACGGTAACATACGTTGTTAACTTTTTTCGGTCGTCAAAGTTGTAATTCTTCATTGCAACGCGGATTGTAACAAATGCTTTTGCGCTATCGAGAAATTTGAAATAGGCATCATTGACCTTTTTCTTTTTATACGCCGTCCATTCCGAATTCTCTACGCCAATCACGCGAAAAGCCATATCCTTTGCGGCAACGACAAACTGACGCGGCGGCTCTTGCGTTTTTGTTCGCGTTTGAGCAACGGTGCTTTGTATAAACGGCGCACAAATGGTAAATAGTACGACTATTGTTAACGAAAAAATTGTTTTTGTTTTCAGTATCATATCAAACCTCAAATTATTTTACGCCAAAAGAAAAGAATTTTAAAATGGAATACAAAATAAAAACGCTATTCTCTTTTCTGTTGAAACAAAAAGCCAATCCTTAAAAAAAGAATTGGCTTTGGAATTTTTTCTCCTAATTCTATTTTACGAGCATCATTTTCTTTGTGTATGAATATACGCGATATCCCGGCAAACCTGATTCTTCAGATATTTCCTGTGCATCGAGACGATAAAAATACACACCTGACGAAAGACCTTCCGCTTGAAATTCAATCTCCTGAATTCCTTCATCAAGAATTTCACCATCAACGAGTGTGGCTACTTTCTGCCCGAGACTATTGTACACGGTAATGGTAATTTTAGAAGCACTCGGTAATCCGAATGAAATAATGGTTGATGGATTAAACGGATTGGGATAATTTTGTTCGAGCGAATACGCAGTCGGGATAATAAACGATGTACCTGCACCAGGCAATGGCGAGTTTCTTGTAAACACGTATTTTACAATCCCTGCTTCGGTTGCGGTTTTTACACCACGCAACAATACGCCGTATTTATTTTTTCCAACTTTAACATCATTTTCATCAACTGTATAATTTGAAGAAGTAAACGTTGATGAAAATCTTTCATTAATCGGTTTAATTACCGTTGTCATAAAGGTATGAAGCGCTGTATATGCCGAATCATTTACCACGCCATAACGCATATAATACGTCATCACACTATCGAGCAGTACGCCGATGGAGGAGAGTGTTATTCCCTGCATCTCGCGTCCGACAAATGTTGCCGGAGTATCGAGTACTAAATCTCCAAACCCGTACGGTGTTACATTCTTCTCGCTTGCTTTTAAATTCAGTTTGAAAAGAACTCCCTCCGCCCACGCTATATTATTGTATTTTTTACCATCAGCTTTTATACCTTTAATAAGTTTCTTCGCTTTTTTCCCTGCTCGGTTGGAATCTATCGGATAGGATTTCCCATCGTGAATATGTAAGAAAAGTTTTCTGAAATCTGCCGCTTTTCTATACGCAAGCCAACCGTATTTCTTTGCGGTATCGGGCGTAAGTTGCGGAATTCCTAAGGTCAACTGAACACCCGTTCCTAATTTCTTGAACATATTTTCGACAGAAGTACTTAAGTTCGGGTCGGGAGAAATGGTGTTCGTCTTTTTACTATACACCAATTTCGTCGGTTTCGTGAACAAATCAAGCGATTGATTGAGCGTTCTGAATCGCGTTGTATCGTGTTGATACACACCAAAAAGCACATCAGTAATCGCACTGCCCGAAGTAGTAACAGAAACAGAAACGCCATTTTCATTTTCAATAATTCCAAATGCCGGTTGAAGTACCACATTGATGGAATAGGCGCCGGGAGGTAAATCCGTAAAAGTAAATTCACCGTTGCTATTCGTTACCGAAGTCATCGTTGACGAACCGGTTAAACTCAGCGACCAGTTTACTCTTCCTCCCTCGTTTTGGTCGCGGGACCCATTCTTGTTTAAGTCTTTGTAGATAACACCGCTTATCGAAGCAAATTGGAAATTGCCGAAATCTTTTTCCGTTTCTGTGATTCCTGAAGTTACTGTAACCGAAAAAGAATTTGGTTCTGCAGGCGTTGTTTGATACCAACCCGATTGAACTACTTCAGAGACCGTATAATCTCCCGGCGGAAGATTTCCAAGACTGTACGTTCCATCGGTAACAGAAAGGGTGGAATCCGTTTTTGCGCCGGAAATTTTTATTTTCCAACCGGAGAGTTTTGGCTCTTCTGCATCCAATGTTGTATTTGCATTCACATCCTCAAAGACTGTACCGGTAATCGAGGCGTACTGATAATTGCCAAAATCTTTTCCGGTAACAATTAAACCGGAAGTAATTGTTACCCCGTGCGTTCCCGATGAGGATGGTAAACTTCTTCCCCAACCCTGCTGCAGAACTTCACTGACAGTGTAATTCCCCGGGGGCAAACTATCGAAAATAAATATTCCATTAGCGTCGGCGAGAAGTGAATCCGATTTTGTTCCGGTAATTCGAATTCTCCAGTTTTCCAAAACATAATCTTCCGTATCGAAAACACCATTTCCATTATCATCGTGGAAAACGGTTCCTCCAATCGAACCAAAGTGATAATTTCCGAAATCAAGTCCGGAAAGCTCCTCTGAAACAACAGTGAATGTATAAGTTCCGGGAGAAGCGGGTTTCGTTTGCACCCAGTTCGGTTGTTGAACTTCCGAAATCGTATAATTCCCGGCAGGAATTTTTTCAAAGAAATAATCACCGTTTTCATCGGTAAAAACTGTATCATCTTTTGCGCCGGTGATTCTGATTTCCCAATCTGCAATTCCGCTTTCTCCACCATCACGGATGCCATTCCCGTTTGCGTCGTCAAATTTTGCACCGCTGACCGTGCTGAGTTCGTAATTGCCAAAATCTTTCCCAAACGCATTTATGCCGGAAGTAATTACCACCGCGTGTGTTCCCGGATTGGCTGGATATGAACGCACCCAGTTTTCCTGCATCTCTTCACTTATCGTATATGTTCCGGCAAACAAGAAAAGGAAAAGGTAATTTCCGTTATCGTCTGTCAAGACGGAATCTTCACTCGGTCCGTTGAGTTTAATTTTCCAGTTTGGAAGTACGATTTCCCCTGCATCGCGAGCGCCGTTACCATTCTTATCCCGATAAACAGTACCGCTGATACTTCCGTATCTGAAGAATGCAAAATTATTATTCGCCACTGTTTGTCCGGAAATAATTCCTACATTGTAAGAACCACCGACAGGCGTTGTTTGAACATATCCTAATTGCGGGATAATGGAAACATTATAAAATCCAGGCGGAACAGAGAAAGTGAAAACACCGCTCGCATTAGAAAGGACAGAATCGGTTTTTGTTCCGAGAATTTTTAATTTCCATCCTGCTAATGCCGGCTCCCCGATTTCTTTTGTTCCGTTGCTATTCAAATCATGAAATACCGTTCCGGTGATTGTTCCGAATTCATAATTTCCAAAAATTCTGTTCGTTAGGTTCTGACCGGAAACAAGGAGTTCGGTATATGTTTTTGTTGCAGGGACTGTTTGTTCCCAATGCGGCTGAAGTTCTTCGCTCACAACATAATTTCCGGGGGCTAATGCAGTGAAGGAATAATTTCCGTTCACGTCTGTCAATTGCGAATCATTTTTGGTCCCGCTGATTTTTATTTTCCAGTTCTCCAATCCACCCTCGCCTAAGTCTTTGATACCATTACCATTGACATCGTGAAATTTCATACCGGAAATACTTCCTTGTTTATAGTTGCCAAAATTCTTATTGATCAGATTTTGCCCTGATGTAACTGACATAGAATAAGTTCCGGGAGTTGCCGGGAATGTTTGCACCCATGTGGGTTTGAGTTCCTCCGTTACTGTATAAGCGCCGGGGGCAAGTTGGAGAAAACTATATCCTCCCTCGGTATTAGTTTGAACAGTATCAACTTTTGAGCCGGATAAATATAATTTCCAATTTGGAATTCCCGGTTCACCGATATCAAGAGAATTGTTTCCATTTAAATCGTCGAAAACTATTCCCGTAATACTATTATACTCAAAGTTACCAAAATCATTTCCACTTATATTCTGTCCCGAGATAACCGTAAGTGAATAGGTTCCCGTTCCGCCGGGTTTTGTTTGTGCCCAGTTTGGTTGAAGAACTTCGTTCACGACATAATTTCCAGGTGCCAAACTTGTGAAAACATAATGCCCGCTAACATCTGTTAACACTGAATCTGTTTTTGTTCCGGAGAGTTTGATTTTCCATCCGGTAAGTCCTTCTTCTCCGGCATCACGCGAACCGTTTCCATTCAAATCATGGAATTTTATACCGCTGATACTACCCAGTTGATAGTTGCCAAAATCTTTTCCGGAAACTGTTTGATTTGCAGCGAGAGAGAAAGAATAAAAGCCGGGAGCCGTGGGATACGTTTGAACCCAGCCAATCTGTTGAACTTCACTTACAACATAATTCCCGACAGGAACATTATTAAATGTATAAATCCCGCTTGCATTGGTTTGTGCAGAATCATTCGTTGGTCCGAAGATTTTTATTTTCCAATCGGGGATACCGGTTTCTCCGATATCTTTTACTCCATTTGCGTTTGCGTCGTGGAATTTAAGTCCAGTGATTGTTCCGGTTAGTGGAAGGACGGTGAAGGTTTTACCATTTGAACTTCCGCCGCCAGGCATTGAATTGAAAACCGTGATTGTATAGGAACCTACTACAGTGAGGTCAGAAGCAGGAATTTCTGCTGTAAGTTCAGTATCGTTTATGAAGGTAGTCGTTCTATCAGATCCGTTAAATCGAACGATTGACGATTCAATGAAATTTGTTCCTGTAATACTCATTGTGAACGTTGCCTCACCAATGATTTTTGATGAAGGAAAAATACTGGAAATTATTGGATCGGATATCGTCCACTGCGCGTAGAGCGTTATACTCGCGGTGAAATTGTAGTTCGCGCCGTCTGCATACGCTGTTCCCGAACCGTCGGCTGCCGTGTTCCATCCGCTGAAGGTGTAACCGGTCTTCGTGAACGTGTTGGTGGTGAGCGCGGTCGGCGTGTTGTAGTTCGCGCTCTGGTTACTCATTGTGCCCGTTCCCGTGTTATTATCAAAGGTAACGGTGTAACTGTTAATCGTCCACTGCGCGTAGAGCGTAATACTCGCGGTGAAAGAATAGTTCGCTCCGTCTGCATACGCTGTTCCTGAACCGTCTGCTGATGTATTCCATCCCGAAAACGTGTAGCCAACTTTCGTGAATGCGTTCGATGTCAATGCTGTCGGCGTGTTGTAGTTCGCACTCTGGTTACTCATCGTTCCCGTTCCTGTGTTCGCGTTGAAGGTGACGGTAT
>Ga0207952_1000081_pt1 | contig 103689 bp, 96 predicted proteins | sample SubbioR12Aug_8Ca_FD_184831 | JGI IMG/M metagenome (GOLD analysis project Ga0207952, IMG submission 184831) | Serpentinite rock and fluid subsurface biosphere microbial communities from McLaughlin Reserve, California, USA - CR12Aug_8Ca (SPAdes) | ecosystem: Environmental > Terrestrial > Deep...
CGGCCGCAAACACGACGGCCCTCCGGGTGCCAAGGCCATGTGGATCGGCTTACAGCGCTTGCGCGATTTTGTCATCGCTTTAGAGGCGCAACAAGATGTCGCGATGAGATGTGTATAACGATGAGCGCAGCGCGTGGGAACCAGGAAACAATTTATCAGGAGATCAACATGAAAAAATTACTGTTTTTAAGCGCGATATTAGTGGTATTGGGCCTGTCCGGCACCGCAAACGCCTACGACGGCACCAAATGCAAGGAAGCCGGCGTCTGCTGGGAGCCCAAACCCGGCTATCCGGACAAAGTGGCCGGCAGCAAATACGACCCCAAGCACGATCCCAACGAACTGAACAAGCAAGCGCAATCGATCAAGGAAATGGAAGCCCGTAATGCCAAACGCACGGAAATTCTGGCCAAAACCGGCAAGTTCGTTTACGACGTCGAGGAATAGCCTTTTTCGGCCTCCCCACGCGCCGCCAAGGACGACGGTAACACCATACGGGTTCGCAGCATCCGTATGGTTGAATGCCGCCGGTGACGGATAACCGGCGGTTTCAAACCCTAAACCTAAGTTTAAGACTCTTGCTCCGGGCCTGCCCCGGAGTTTTTTTACAACAGAATAATAACCACGGCGCAACCGAAGCCATGACAAGCGAAACCGAACTCACCGACTGGCGCGGCAAAGCCCTGCATTTCGAGCGGCAAATCAATCAAACCGTGATCGGCCAGCAACAGGCCGTGCGCGATCTGCTACTGGCGGTTTTCGCCCGCGGCCACGTGTTGCTGGAAGGCCAGGTCGGGGTCGGCAAAACCACTTTGCTGCGTGCCGTGGCGCAGGGCTTGGGCGGACGCTACCAGCGTATCGAAGGCACCATCGACCTGATGCCGGCCGACCTGATTTATTACACCTATTTAAACAGCGAGGGCCGGCCCTGCGTCGATCCGGGGCCGTTGTTGAAGCAAGGCGAAGAATTGGCGATTTTCTTCTTCAACGAAATCAACCGCGCCCGCCCGCAAGTGCATTCGCTATTGCTCAGAGTGATGGCGGAGCGCAGCGTCAATGCGTTTAACCGCGATTACGCCATGCCGCATGTGCAAGTGTTCGCCGACCGCAACCGGGTGGAGCGGGAGGAAACCTTCGAACTGCCGGCCGCGGCCCGCGACCGCTTCATGATGGAAATCGGCATCGACACCCCGGACGAGGACGCGGTACTGGACGAACTGATGTTCAACCCGCGCTTTCACGATGTCGACAGCTTGATCGGCGACATCGACGGCGGCCTGATCGCCTATTACCAACTCAACCGGCTGGCGGCGCAAATTCAACAGCATGTGCAAACCAGTCCCACCCTGCACCGCTATGCGCTGGATTTATGGAAGGCCAGCAGCCGGCCCGGCGCTTACGGCATTCGCCTCAGCGATGTCGAGATGGACCAATTGATCCAGGCCGGCGCCAGCCCCAGGGGCATGAGCTATTTTATCCGCGCCGCCAAGGTCAGGGCCTGGCTGGAAAACCGCGCCATGCTGCTGCCGGAAGACATGCAGGCGGTATTTCGGGTGACGATGGCGCACAGGATTTTTTTGCATCCGATGTATGGCTACAGGAAGGATGAATTGATGCCGGCGTTGATTGAGGGCATTTTGAATGGGATTGCCGCGCCATGATGGTGGTGTTGGATTTTTAGAGTGTGTAGCCCGGAATAAGCCGGTAGGCGTTTCCGGGGGAAGGCTTTTTGGATTGTTGGCTTGCGGTTTGGTGTCGCTATCGCGACGGTTTTTTATGTCGGGTCTCGGCCCGACAGCCGAGGTACTTTCTTTTGCTTGCCCAAAAGAAAGTACCCAAAGAAAACGGCACCCCATGCCGCTTGAGTCCTGCGCTCCGAAGGCTTTGAACGGGGTTTTCCGAAGGGGCTTCCCAGCCCCTACGAAAAACGCGATGCATCCCTGCATCGCCCCTAACGGGCTGTTCCGTTCAAACCCTCCGGTGCTCGGCGCGGCATCAGGGTCAAAGACCGTCCCAAATTGTTGTATTTTGCCTACAACGTTAGATTTTTCTGATTTTAAGGTGGTATTTAGTTTTGGATAAGCCTGGATGAGAGTTTTATAGGTATGATTCTTTTTGATCTTCTGACAAAACGTGTTAACCATTAACCTGTATCCGAGATTTAATATGAGTAAAAATTCGTTCGAGCAATGGATAAAACAAAAACAGCCACAAATAACTGATACGAAACGCTATCCAAATACAATGCAGACAATATCAAATCATCTAAATAACTCAGGGATTTATCAAAGCAATATTTTTTCAGTAGAAAGCTCTAAGTTAGTTAAAAGTTTAAAAGAATTATATTTTGAGAATGATGAATATTTTAAATTAAACAAAAGAGGCAATAACATGTATAGCCGCGCGCTCGATCTATACATTAAATACCTTGAAGAATCAGAGTTTTTAGGTCAGGCATCAATAGATATTCAAGAAATAATAGACAACGAAGAAATTGGTAGCACAGAAAAGACAGAGCTTATACAAAGTAGAATTGGGCAAGGTAAATTTAGAGAGTCGCTTATTTCCATTTGGGCCGGATGCTCAGTGACTGGGTGCAGAAATGTATCATTTCTTATTGCTTCCCATATTAAACCATGGTGTAAATCAAGTAACTCTGAGCGCATCGATCCGCATAACGGTTTTTTACTACTACCTAACCTGGATAAAGCTTTTGATTTAGGATTTATTACTTTCACTGATTCAGGAGAAATATGCATATCTAGTAAATTCTCAGAATATGATGTTCTGGGAGTTTCAAAGGCAATGAAAATTCTTATAAAAGAAAAAAATAAACCTTATTTAGCCTACCACCAATCAAATGTATTTTGTCCATAGACCATCGGTTCAATATCTTTCCCCTCTGCCGCGCCGAGCACCGGAAGGTTTGAACGGAATTGCCCGCTAGGGGCGATGCAGGGATGCATCGCGTTTTACGTAGGGGCTGGGAAGCCCCTTCGGAAAACCCCGTTCAAACCTGAGGAGCGCAGGGAATAAGCGGCGGCGGGGTGTCGTTTCTTTTGGGTACTTTTCTTTGGACAAGCAAAGAAAAGTACCTCGGCTGTCGGGCCGAGACCCGACTTTAAAAAACCGTCGCGATAGCGACACCAAAATAACAAAAAATAACTAAACCATTGAGCCAAAACTCATGAACATCAAACCCATATTACAACAAGCCATCCCCAAATCCGGCCTAAACCACTACGCCGAAACCTACCTCACCTGGGCCGGCGTCGGTCTGGTCGGCTCCTTCGTGGCGACGACGCTGGACTCCCAGGCCGAGCTGGCTTACGCCGCCTATTACACCAACGCCGTCAACGACGCGGTGGGTTACAACTTCTGGATCTTGCTGGCGGTGATAGGACTGTTGTTGTTCGGTCTGAGTTTGCCGCTGATTTATCTATCATTGCATGTGCCGCAAGCCAAAATCGTTACCGACCAGTTCAGACGCCTCAGTTACACCTTTTTTCTGGTGGCTTTCGACGAAGGCGGGCTGATGATAGGCATCCTGATTGCCAATTGGCTGCATACCAGCGACAAAATGGCGCTGCTGGCGGATAAGTCCTTTCTGTTCAGCGATGTCGGGCTGCTGCCGATACTGGCGCTGGCCTTCGTCAATTCCTTTTTATGGCTGCTCGGCGAAGCAATATATAACCGCGACGACAAAAGTTATTCCGGCGTGGTCGGCCTGATTATGGCAACGCCGATCAAATATCTGGCTCCGGCTTATCTGAGCTCCGCCGGCATCATGCTGTATCTGATCGTCAGCCAATAGCACCATGAGCAAGGCCATTCAATCCTTTCACTACCGGCTGGCGCATCCCGGCTATAGCGTGTTTCCCGGCGCGCATCCGGGGCAAATGGTCGGCAGCGGCCAGTTGTTCAAGCGTCACGAACCGCTATTGGCCAGCCCCGATCCGCGCCGCATCGATTTGCGCGCCAGCCTGCTGGATCCGTTCGCCGGCTACCGGGTGCGGGTGTTTCAGCAGCACAGCAAGCTTAACGTGTATGCAATTGCCGATTTGTCGGCATCGATGACTCTGGCCGGTCAACAGGACAAGCGCCAAACCCTCGCCGAGCTGGTGCTGTCCGCCGCCCAATCGGCCTTACAGTGCGGCGACAGTTTCGGTTTTATCGGTTGCGGACAGCGCCTGGAGCAACGTTGGACGCTGCCGGCCGGCTCATCCCTGCAACCGGTCAGGGAAATGCTGAACCGCTTGCCGGCGCTGACGGCGCAAACCGGCGCCGACAGTCTGGCGCGGATTGCGCCGTTGTTGTCGGCCCGGCGCAGCCTAGTGTTTCTGGTCTCCGATTATCATTTTGCCTTATCCGGGCTGCGGCAAATACTGCATCCTCTGGCAATGCATGCCGTAGTGCCGGTGGTTTTGTGGCAGGCGGCCGAAGCCGCCGATTTACCTTCCTGGGGCTTGGTCCGCTTCAAGGATGCCGAAAGCCGCCGTTCCCGCACAGTGCTGATGCGTCCGGCCTTGAAGCAGCGGATTAACCAAGCTTTTACGGTCCGCCGGCAACAGCTGCAACAGGTGTTCCGTTCCTTCGGCATGGAACCCTTATTTTTAAGCGGTGCTTACCGGGCCGAGGCAATGACACGCTATTTTCAACAACATACGCCATGAACAGCCGGATGCCATTTTTTTTCAGCCCCGCGGCGGCCCGCATGCCGAAAGCGCTCCGCCGGGCCGCCGCCGGCCGGACTTATGCCGGCCTGCTGCTTTTACTGTTGCTGGGCGGCTGCTCCCAGGCATTCTTGCCGCCCATCAGCCGCTTCGAATTTCAAACCCCAAGGCCCTACGGCTACCTGATCGGCGATGAAATCCGCCACCGCATCGTCATTGAAACCCGCCAGGATATGCGGCTTGAGCCGGACAGCGTGCCCGGGCAAGGCACCGTCAACCGCTGGCTGCATCTGAACCGGGTGACGGTCGAAAGCGACCGGGATAGCGGCAACACCGCCATCGACTTGGAATATCAGGTGTTCTACGCGCCGAACGAAGTCAAAATGCTCAGCATTCCCGGCTTTAGTCTGCGGTTCAGCCAAGCCGGCAAGAGCGTCGAACAGCCCGTGCCGGCCTGGCATTTCACCTTGTCGCCGCTGCAGGAGCTGGCGATCAGGAAGGACGAAAACGGGCGCGCTTACATGCGGCCGGATGTATTGCCGTCCGCCTTGACCGCCGACAGGCAATGGCTGGGTTTTTATGCGGCATTGTCGTTAAGCTTTGCAAGCGGCGGCTATCTCGCCTACTTGTACGGTTATTTTCCGGCTTGGCCGCGGCGGCGGATTTTCAAACGCGCCGCCGCCGAATTGTCGGCGTTATCGGTAGCGGACATGGAGCGGGCCCTGGCGGTCATGCATCGCGCCTTGAATGCGTTAAACCGGCAACCGCTGTACAAACACCGCTTGCCGGAGTTTTATCGGACGCATCCCGAATACGCCTTGGCTGCCGCGCAATTCGACTGGTTTTTCGATTTTTCCAACCAGGTATTGTTCGCCGGCAAGCAGGATTACGGCAGTCCGGAACGCGGCAAACTGGCGGAGCTGTGCCGCCTGTGCCGGGAAATCGAACGGGGCAGCCGGTGAGCGCTCTGGCTTTCGAAACCCCTTGGGCTCTGTCCGGCTTGCTGTTGGTGTTGTTGCCTTTGTTGCGCAGCAATATCCCGGCAACGCCTTACACCTGGCTGGCGATGCTGCCGGCCGATCCTCTGTCGCAATGGTTGACGCTGCTGCTCCGCCTGTTGGGCATGGCGGCGATTGCCGCGCTGGTTTTAGGCTTGTCCGGCCTGTATCTGAAAGAACAGCAAATCGAACGCATCGGCCACGGCGCCCACATCGTGTTGTTATTGGACCGCAGCAACAGCATGGATAACTCGTTTGCCGGCAAAACCCCGGCCGGTGCCGACGACGGCAGGGATGCCGGAGGTAGAGCAACGCAGGGAGCAGTTGCCGAGCAGTCCAAAGCAGACGCGGCGCGCAGGCTGCTGGGCGAATTCGTCGACAATCGTCCGCACGACCTGATCGGCATTGCCGAATACAGCACGTCGCCATTGTTCGTAATGCCGTTAACCGAAAACAAGCAAGCCATCCACGCCGCCATCGACGCCACCGCGCTGCCGGCTTTGGCGTATACCAACATCAGCAAGGGCCTGGGCATGGCGCTGTCGTTTTTCGACCATCAGCCCGTGCGGGGTTCGCGGATCGTGCTGTTGGTATCCGACGGGGCGGCGGTCATCGACCCGGACAGCGAAGCAGCCTTGCGCACGCTGTTCAAACAGCAGCAAATACGTTTGTACTGGCTGTTTTTACGCACCGAAAACAGCCCCGGCATTTTCGCCGTGCCGGAAGACAGCCGCGACGATAACGCCCAGACCATGCCTGAATTGTATTTGCACCGTTTTTTTTCCAGCCTCAACATTCCCTATCAGGCCTACGAAGCCGAAAATCCGACCGCCATGCAAAAAGCCATCGCCGACATCGACCGCCTGGAACAGCTGCCGCTGCATTACCTGGAAACCATCCCCAAGCAGGATTTATCCGCCGCCTGTTACCGCTGGCTGGCCGTATTCATCGCCTGCCTGCTGGGCCTGAAACTGTGCGAAGCGAGGCCGGCATGAGGGCGCTGAAACACCGCCTGGTCTGGGGGGTATTGCTGGCCGGCCTGCTGCTGACCGGCCTGCAGTCATACGGCCTGTACCGGATTCAACGCGAAAACCGCTGGCTGGCGGAACTGGCCGATGGGCACGATATCGCCGTCTCCAATTTGCCGGGCGCCTCGCCGCAAGTCCGGATGGCGCGCGCCGTGTATCTGCGGCAAAAGCAGCGCTACGGGGAAGCGTTGGATACCTTGAGTTTGCTGATGGAACTGCCGGACAGCCGCTTGCAAGGGCAAAGCCGCTATAACCTGGGCAATGCGTATCTGGCCCAGGCCATGGCCGAAATCGAAGCCGAACGCATCGAGCAGGCCATGCCCTTGCTGAATCTGGCCAAGCAGGCCTATCGACAGGCGCTGGTGCTGGACAGCCGGTTTTGGGACGCCAAATACAATCTGGAGCTGGCGATGAAGTTGCTGCCGGAATTCGACCGCATTTCCCCGACCGAACCGGACGACGATGCCGCCCAACCCGCGCAACTGTGGACCACCGTACCGGGCTTTCCCAGAGGTTTGCCTTGAACGTACGTCTCCTGTTCCCGCGCCGGCTCGCGGAGATCATAACGTTTTGTAGTTTTGCAGGGTACGCACCGCGTAGCTTTACCCAATGTATTGCACTCTCTGCAGAAAAGGTACGCGCTGCGTACCCTACATTTTTATGAATATCCGCCCGTTATTAAAAGATTATCGCTTCTGGTGTCTGGCCTTGTCGCTGGCGGCTTTATCGGCCATGGCCCTCTATCCGGCGCAAACCCGGCAGCGGCCGGTTTATAAGCTGATGGTCGTCGTCGACATTACCCGCAGCATGAATGCCGAGGACTATCGGCTGGCTGACAAACCGGCCAGCCGGCTGGTATTCGTCAAGCGCAGCCTGCAAGAACTGCTGGGCCGCTTGCCGTGCCAATCGCAACTTGGCGTCGGCGTGTTTACCGAACGCCGCACCGCGATATTGTTCGAGCCGGTGGAGGTTTGTTCCGCTTATGGCGAACTGCAAAAAGCCATCGCCGCGCTGGATTGGCGAATGGCCTGGGCGGCCGACAGCCGCATCGGCAGCGGCTTGTTGAACACCCTGCGGATGCTGAAGGATAAGGACACCGCGCTGATATTCATCAGCGACGGCCAGGAGGCGCCGCCGCTCAACCCGCGTTACCGCGCGGATTTCGCCGAGGTCAAAGGCAAACTCAAGGGCCTGCTGGTGGGCGCGGGCGGTCCGCGACCGGTAGCGATTCCCAAATTCGACAGCCGCGGACAGCGCGACGGCGTCTACGGCCCGGACGATGTGCCGCAGCGTTCGTCGTTCGGCGTCTCCGACCTCAACCCGGAAAGCATCGAAGGTTACGACGCCCGCAACGCGCCGTTCGGCAAACACGCGGCGGTCGGCAGCGAACACCTCACGGCCTTGCAGGAAAATTATTTGCAACAATTGGCGCTGGAGACCGGCTTGCATTATCGGCGCTTAAGCGACGGCGCCGCGTTGGCCGAGGCGGTACAAATCCCGGAATTCGCCCTGCCGGCGGCCGTGGAAGTGGATGTGCGCTGGTATTACGCCGCGCTGGTTTTAGTGCTATTGCTGGCGATTTTTATCTGATATCGCCAAGTGCTATCCGTCCGGGGTTGCGGGTCCGCTCCGCTAAAAGCGGCCGTTTTTGCCCTGCGCGGCATCGGGTACCTTGACGCCCTCGAAATATTGGGCGGTTTCGTTGGCCACGGCCTCGCTGACGGCCTTGGTCAGCTTCTGCAAGGCGGCTTGCAGCAATGCCACGCCTTCCTCGTCGGTGGCGGCCGCTCTGGCTTGAGCCGTGCTTAACTCCCATTCCGACAGCGCAAATTGCAAGGTTAGCTGGGTTTGGGTATACAGCTGCCAAGCCTTCTGCCAATTGAAAAACGAGTTGGCCGCCGCCACCAGGGCAATCAGCCAGGCAAGCCCGGACGCCACTTGCGGCTGCAATTCCTTGGGAAACAGCTGCGTGATAAACGGCAGGCTGATACTCAAAAACAACAGCACAAAGCCGGCGGCGCGAAACAGCTTGCGCCGATTCGGCGCGCGGGTCTGATAAAAACCGATGTACCAAAGCACGCTGCCTTGGGTATTTGCATCCTGAAAAAACTGCTGTTCCTTGAGTGCAGCCAGAAAGGCTTCCACCTTGGGTAAGGAATTCGACATGGCGGGTGACCTCCAAGCGGTTGATAGGACTCGATTCTATGACCGTTGCCGGCCAGCCGGTAGCAAAATAGCGTTAAAATCCGCCAAAGCCCGGGTAGCTATGTCAAGCAAACCGGTTCGGCAGCCAGCCTCTTTCCACGCAATCCCTAAAACTCCAGTGCAGCATGTTTTCGGTTTTGTAGCTCCAGAAAAACCAGCCCAGGTATTTTTCGAAACAGGCTAGCTGGGCGGCGGCATAGCCGCGATAGGCGACATTTAATTGAAAGTCGTCCATGCCGGATTGCGGATAATCGAAAGCCCCTTCCGCCCAAATTTCGGCCATTTTTAAATCCAGGCCCAGGCTCCATTCGCCGACGTAGGTCGGTATGCCGGCGTGGCGGATAATATCCTCGGCCTCGTCTTTCCAGTCGGTCACCGCCTTGTGCAGATGGCCGAACACATCCAGCTCCACATCTTCGCGGATAAAGCATTGGTAGCGGTGAATATCGAAAATCACATTGCTGTATTGCGGGCCGGACATAAAGCCCTCGTAGTCGCGAAAGCCGCGAAAACCGTCGTGGAAGATCACCGCCACGTCATCCGCCCGGCAATGCCGGCGGATGACGCCGTAACCGGCCAGGGTAAAGCGTTTGAGCAATTCGGTGCCGATATCCCAGCGCGGCTCGTTAAGCACTTCGATGCCGCACAGGGCCGGATGCGCGCCATAGCGCTGCGCCAGACGCTCCAGGGTTTTTAAGGCGTAGTCGATATATTCCTGCCGGGTATGCCAATCGCAAACATCCTGAATGCCGCCGTTATCGAAACCGTTCTGGCAGCCCGGCGCGGCGTGCAGATCCACCACCACAGCCAAGCCGAATTCCCGTGCCCAATCGAATGCCTGATCCAAAATTTCCACGCCGCCCAGCACAAAAGGATAGCGTTTATCGCCGTAACTGGCATGGTAAGGGTAATCGGCCGCAAACAACCAGTGGCCGACCGGGATGCGCACGGCATTGATGCCGACCTCGGCCAGCCAGGCGAAATCCTCGCGCTTGATGAAGGTACGCCAATGTTTTTGCAATATCCACTCGGCTTTGTCGCCCAGTTCGGCGCACCAGCCGGTTTCGTCCCGCGCCGCCATGCCGGTGAACAAACTGGGCGTCATCCACTTCTCCAGCACCAGCCAGCCGCCGAGATTGACGCCCCGCAGTTTTTTAGCGTGCTTGCTTGGCTCATTTTGCATGTCGGCCTCAATTCAAAACGATACGGCGTTTGTGCATGGCTTGTATGGTGGGTTGTTTGGTAATGGTCAACACCGCGGAGTCCGGCAGTTTGCGGTTGATGATGTTGATCATGTCGACCTCGCCTTCCGGATCCAGGGAGTCGAAGGCTTCCTGCATCATGATCCACTTGGGTTTTTGCAGTAACACTCTGACCAGGCCCAGGCGCTGTTGTTGCTCCCGCTCCAGATTTTTTTCCCAATCGCCGATCTCGTCCAATTGCGGTATCAATTCGCCCGTGCCGGCCAAATTCAAGGCGTACTCCAGGTCGTCCTGACCGAAGTCCTTGCTGCTGGACGGATAGCAAATGGCCGAACGCAGCTTGCCGGTGGGCAAAAACGGCCGCGGCGGCATGAAAAACAGCGGCTCTTCATCCGGTAATTCGATAACGCCCTCGCCCCAAGGCCAAAGGCCGGCGATGGCCTTAAACAATTTGTTGCCGGTAAAGGCATTACCGGCCACCAATACCCGGTCGCCCGGTTTTATTTCTTCGTTCAACGATTCGATGCAGACGATGCCGTCCAAGCGGCACAAGCTGAGATTTTTAAAAACCAATGCCGAGCGGTCTTTCTTTTCCAAGCGGATACGGTGCGGGTCGGGTTTGGCGATTTCTTTTTCCAGCTGTTCCAGCGCGCCCGCCAAGCCTAAAACCCGCTCTACCGATGCGCGCCACTCGGCCACCCGGCCCATGTTGTCCACCGGCCAGGATAATGCCGATACCATGTGTTGAAAGGATTGCGCCGACTGCATCAGGGCGCCCAGCGTGATGCTGCCGAGTATGTAGCGGGGCGCCGAGACCAAAATGGGAAACGCCATCGACAACACCGAATAGCCGGAACTGAACAGCATGATTTGCTCCCAGGCCTTGGTTTGTTGGTTCCAGGCGTCGACGATGTCGCCGAACAGCCGGTGAAAGTGCGGGTTCTCGTGGCGCTCGCCATGAATCAGGGCAATTGCCAACGAGTTTTCGCGGGCTTTCACCAAGGCAAAACGGAAATTGGCTTCCACGGTTTGTCTATCGTCGGTAGCCTTGGTCAATGGCCTGCCTATCCACCAGCCCAGCATGGACGCGCTGGCCGCATAGATCATGGCAATCCAGACCAAATGCCCCAAAATGGGAATCTGCATAATGCCCAAATCCAAAATAACGGTGCCGGACAGATCCCAGAGAATTTGGGTAAAGCTCACCAGCAGCAGCGAGCTGTAAAACAGGCTATGAATCAAATCGATGGCGTATTCGGTGGCGATGCGCACGTCCTCGGCAATCCGTCCGTCCGGGTTATCGTGCTTGCCGGGAATATGCGTCACCAAATAATGCCGGCCGTCGTGCATCCATTGGCCGATCAATTTGTCCGTCAACCAGCCGCGCCAATCCAACTGAATGCGGCGTTTAACCATCAAGTGGGCGACGGTGATGGCAATATTGGCGATGAAAATCAAAACGATCAGCCCGATTTGGGTAAATAGTCTGGACATCGAGCGTTGGTCCAAGGCGTCGAACAGATCGGCGCTCCATATCGTGATATATACCGAGACGGCAATTTGCAGCACGGTCAGGACCAGCAAGGCCACGGACAAACCGCGAATGGTGGTTTTATGCTCCGAGTTCCAGAAAGGACCGGCTAAGCGAATAAATTGAATGAAAAATCTGCTGGTCGTTTGCAATGCCATACTCCTATCTCAGGTGAGCAGGCAATATACAAATTAGCCGTGCTAATAACAATAAAAACTGTTGACGGCTGAGGATGGCTTCCAGGATCGCGCTTACGGCGGTCTCCGCCGTTTTGGCCGGCCGGACACAAAAAAGCCGGCTTGGTATTAAAACCAAGCCGGCTTTTTATCGTTTCCCTAAGGCCGAAGCGTTGCGTTAGCGCTTCATGGAATCGAAAAACTCGGCATTGGTTTTAAAGTCTTTTAATTTGCCCAATAAAAATTCCGATGCCGCCAGTTCGTCCATCGGTTGCAGAATTTTGCGCAGAATCCAGGTTTTTTGCAGTTCGTCCGGATCGACCAGATATTCCTCGCGGCGGGTGCCGGAGCGGTTGATGTTGATGGCGGGGTAAACACGTTTTTCGGCGATTTTGCGTTCCAGATGCAATTCCATGTTGCCCGTGCCTTTAAACTCCTCGAAGATTACTTCGTCCATGCGGGAGCCGGTCTCCACCAGCGCGGTGGCGATGATGGTCAAGCTGCCGCCTTCCTCGATGTTTCTGGCGGCGCCGAAAAAGCGCTTGGGTTTTTCCAGCGCGTTGGCGTCCACGCCGCCGGACAGCAATTTGCCGGACGACGGCACTACCATGTTGTAAGCACGCGCCAGCCGGGTAATGGAGTCTAACAGGATGACCACGTCGTGTTTGTGTTCGACCATGCGGCGGGCTTTTTCGATCACCATGTCGGCCACTTGCACGTGGCGGGAGGCCGGTTCGTCAAAGGTGCTGGAGACCACTTCGCCGCGCACGCAACGCTCCATTTCAGTGACCTCTTCCGGGCGTTCGTCGATCAGCAGCACGATCAGATAGCATTCGGGATTCTTTTCCGCAATTGCATGCGCAATACTTTGCATGATCATGGTTTTACCGGCCTTGGGCGGCGACACGATCAAACCCCGTTGGCCTTTGCCGATAGGCGCGATCAAGTCGATGATGCGGGCGGTCAAGTCTTCGCTGGTGCCGTTGCCTTGTTCCAAGCGGAAGCGTTTGTTGGCGAATAAAGGCGTCAGGTTGGAAAAGGAAATTTTGTTTTTGGCGTGTTCGGGCGATTCGAAATTGATGCTTTCCACCTTGAGCATGGCGAAATAACGCTCGCCTTCCTTGGGCGGGCGGATTTTACCGCTGACTGTGTCGCCGGTGCGTAAACCGAAACGTCTGATTTGGCTGGGCGACACATAAATATCGTCCGGCCCGGCCAGATAGGAGCATCCGGGCGTACGCAAAAAACCGAAACCGTCTTGCAGTATTTCTAAAACCCCGTCCCCAAAGATATCTTCGCCGCTCTTCGCCTGTTTCTTCAGAATAGCGAAAATCAATTCCTGCTTTCGAGCTCTGTCGATATTTTCTAACCCTAAGGATTCGGCGATGGCAATAATTTCGGTGGCTTGTTTAAGTTTTAACTCGGTAAGATTCATAAGGGTTATGGGAAAAGAAGAAAAGCAAAACGGCATGAAACCGTTTATGGCAGAGGTGGTTGTTGGAAAAAATTACGAAGACTATGGATGCGTAAGGAGCAAGCGTGAACGATTTTAGCGCAATAACCGGACTTATCAAAACGTTTTGTTGAAAAGTCCGGTTATCGGGAGCGTAATGCTAGATGTTGCTATCGATAAATGCGGTCAATTGCGATTTAGTGAGAGCGCCCACCTTGGTCGCCTCCACTTCGCCGCCCTTGAACAGCATCAGCGTCGGAATACCGCGCACGCCGTAATGTTGGGGAGTTTTGGGGTTTTCGTCGATATTCAGTTTGGCAATGGTCAATTTGCCTTGATATTCAGCTGCAACTTCATCCAGAACCGGTGCAATCATTTTGCAGGGACCACACCACTCCGCCCAGTAATCTACTAACACCGGACCGTTGGCTTTAATAACCGTATCGTTAAAATCAGCATCCGATACATGAAGGACTAAGTCGCTCACGCCATTCTCCACTAGTTTACAAAGCCAAAACTATAGTAATGTCTACCCGTGATTGTCAATCGATTTCATCGAAACGGCTTTTTACGCTATGCTATCGGGCTATGAAAAGAGCACATCTGACGGAAACACGTTTTAGCAATCTGGAGCTTTCCGACTCCATCATTAAAGGCCTGAAGGAAGCGGGGTTCATCCAGTGCACGCCGATACAGGACAAATCGCTACCGCTGGCGTTGCGCGATAAGGACGTCGCAGGCCAAGCCCAAACCGGTACCGGCAAGACCGCCAGTTTTTTGCTGGCGACTTTTCAGCGTTTGATCAACGACGAAAGCGAACAGATTAAAAATCCCCGCGCCCTGATTTTGGCGCCTACCCGGGAACTGGCGATTCAGATTCATAAAGACGCGCTGGTGCTGGGCAAGTATTTGAATTTAAAGCTCGCCTTGATCTACGGCGGCACCGATTACCAAAAACAGCTCGACAAGCTCAAAACCAATGTCGACATCATTATCGGCACCCCCGGCCGCATCATCGACTTTTACAAACAGGGCGCCTTCACGCTGGATAATATTCAAGTCACCGTGATGGACGAAGCCGACCGCATGTTCGACCTGGGCTTCATCAAGGACATCCGTTTTCTGCTGCGCCGGATGCCGCCGCCGGAAAAACGCCTGAACCTGCTGTTTTCGGCCACCCTGTCCTACAAAGTGACCGAGCTGGCTTACGAACACATGAACAATCCGGTGCTGATCCGTATCGAGTCGGAAGAGGTCACCTCCAAGGCCATCAACCAGATCGCCTACTGCCCGGCCAACGACCAGAAAATCCCGCTGCTGTTGGGACTGCTGAAGTACCATCAGCCGCAACGCAGCATCGTGTTCGTCAACACCAAGCGTTGCGCGGAACGGCTCGATGACTACCTGGAAGCCAACGGCTACCAGGTTGCCATGCTCAGCGGCGACGTACCGCAGGAAAAACGCCAGCGGCTGCTGAACGATTTCCAGGAAAACCGGGTTACTTTGTTGATAGCCACCGACGTGGCCGCGCGCGGCTTGCATATTCCCGACGTCTCGCATGTGTTCAATTACGACCTGCCGCAGGACGTGGAAGATTATGTGCACCGCATCGGCCGCACCGCCCGTTTCGGCGCCAGCGGCGAGGCCATCAGCTTTATTTGCGAGGAATACGCGTATTCGATGCCGGACATCGAAGACTATATCGGCGAAAAAGTGCCGGTCACCGCGATAACCCCGGAATTGCTGGTCGAAGAGGTCGTCAAACCCCAGCGAAAAGAGCCTCGCGAACGAGTCGTTCCGCACGATAAACGCCCGCCGCGTCCGCGCCAGGATCGCAAACCCAGGGAATTTATGCCTAAGCGGACGGATGAAGCCCCGTCATCAGCGCCCGAAAGTCCTCCGCTGCCGGAAACTCCGTAATTTGCCGAATGGGAGCCCGGCTATCGGGCTTGCTGATAGCCGCCAAATGCGCAATCCCAAAGCTTTGCGCCGAGCGCAAAACCGGCAAACTGTCGTCGACCAGCAGGCAGCTGTGTTTTTCGAATACGTGGTTGGCCTGTAGCGTCCGCCAAAAGTCTTGCTGCTCCTTGGCCAAGCCGTAGTCGTGCGACGAAATAATCTGGTCGAAAAACCGTTGCAGACAGGTTTTTTCCATTTTCAGGCTCAAACTGTCGCGATGGGCGTTGGTGACCAATAACAGGCGGCGGCCGCTGGCGCGTACCGCATCCAAAAACTCGGTCACATGCGGATGTACGGCGATCAAGCCGGCCAATTCCTGCTTCAACCCGGCAATATTCAACTGCAATTCCGAGCTCCAGTAATCCAGGCAATACCATTCCAGACGGCCTTCCATGGCTTTAAAGCGGGGCCGCAATTGTTGTTTGGCTTCCGCCAGCGAAAGTTGATGTAAATCGGCAAACCGTTGCGGCACAAACTCCTGCCAGAAATGATTGTCGAAATTCAAATCCAACAAAGTACCGTCCATATCCAGCAATACGGTTTCGATATTCGACCAATCCAGCATGTTTGTGTCCCATCCGTTATGTCCGATCATGATGGTAGCGAAAAAGCCGGGGCTTTGTCATCCCGCCTCTGTTACGATTAGGGCGTCGATAACCGCCCGATTGCGCCATGTCCCGGAAAATGCCCATTATTCACAGTAAGGCAGTGATTGCGGAAACCCGCCAATTCCGCATCGAAGTTTTGCAGTTGGAATTCAGCAGTGGCCAACAGCGCCAATACGAACGCTTGGTGCGCGGCGGCTCGAATGGTGCGGTATTGGTGGTGCCGATGTTGGATCACGAAACCGTTCTATTGGTCAGGGAATATGCCGCAGGCCTGCATCGCTACGAACTAGGGCTGCCCAAGGGCAAAATAGACCCCGGCGAAGACAATCTGAGCGCCGCCAATCGGGAGCTGAAGGAAGAAGTCGGTTACGGCGCCAGGCAGCTGCGGCATCTGCATACGGTATCCATGGCGCCCGCTTACTTGGAACATACCATAGACATTATTCTTGCCGAACAGCTTTATCCTGAAAAACTGGAAGGCGACGAACCGGAAGAACTGGAAGTGGTGCCCTGGAACATACACGAAATCGACAAGCTGATGCGTAGCGGCGAATGCAGCGAAGCGCGTTCGATTGCCGCCTTGTATTTGACCGCCGCCTATCTGCGGGACAGGCCTATCCGGCAAGCAAAGCCTTGAAATAAGCCTGCCAGTCAAAATTAGGGCCGGGATCGTTTTTTCTGCCCGGCGCAATATCGCTATGCCCGACTATCCTGTCCCGACTTAATTTGGGATAGCGCTCAAGCAACAACTTGGTCACCTCGGCCAACCTTTGGTATTGCCGGTCGTTAAAGGCTTGATTCACCGACCCTTCCAACTCGATGCCGATGGAATAATCGTTACATCGTTCCCGGCCTTGAAATTGCGACACGCCGGCGTGCCAGGCCCGCCGGTCGAAAGGGACGAATTGCAACAACTCGCCGTCCCTGCGTATCAACAAATGCGCGGAAACCTTGAGCCGGGCAATTTCCTGGAAATAGGGATGCGCATCGGGGTCCAAATTATTGCAAAACAGTTGCTCGATATAAGCGCCGCTGAACTGCTCGGGCGGCAGACTTATGCAATGTATTACCAGCAGGGAAATGTCGGCGGCATCCGGCCTGGCATCGCAATTGGGCGAAGGCCGGAATAGGGCAATATCGATGCGATGCTCGAGAATGTTCATGCTATTCGAATAATCGTAAATCGGGTATTTTCCCATAACCCGGCATGCGCCAATAGTCTGACGGCGCTTCTCCTTGGTTTATAATGCTGCCATTTTAATGCTTTCGCCCGGATACCCCATGAAATCGCAGCCCGCCTTGGCAGACATTGCCGCCTACCTTGCCGAAGACGTCGGCAGCGGTGATCTGACCGCCGGCATTATCCCGGAAACCGCCAACGCCAGTGCCCGCGTGGTGACGCGCGAAAACATGGTGTTATGCGGCCAAGCCTGGTTCGAAGCGGTATTCCAACAGCTTAGCAAGGACATCGCCATTGAATGGGCTTGCCGGGAAGGCGACGATGTGGCCGCCGGCAGCGTGCTTTGCCAACTGCGCGGCCCGGCCAGAGCCTTGCTGACAGGCGAGCGCACCGCCTTAAACCTGCTGCAAACCCTGTCGGCCACCGCCAGCGTGGCGCGCAAGTATGCGCAAGCAGTCGCCGGCACGGATTGTAAAGTGCTGGATACCCGTAAAACCATCCCCGGCCTGCGGCTGGCGCAAAAATACGCCGTTCATTGCGGCGGTTGCGTCAATCATAGGATAGGCTTGTTCGACGCGATATTAATCAAGGAAAACCACATCATCGCCGCCGGCTCCATCGGCGCGGCGATTGCCAAAGCCAGGACGCTCGGCAATGTAATGGTGGAAATAGAAGTGGAAACCCTGGACGAACTGCGGGAGGCTTTGCTTGCGCAACCCGACCGCATCATGCTGGATAATTTTTCCGTCGACGATTTGCGGCGCGCGGTGGCGCTGAACCAAGGCAAAGCCGAACTGGAGGCATCCGGCAATATCAGCCTGGATACCATACGCGGCATTGCCGAAACCGGCGTGGACTATATTTCAATCGGCGCCTTGACCAAAAATATCACTGCTATCGACTTATCGATGCGGATCGAATTATTAGCCGCCTAAACGTTGCCGCTCATTGGCCGGTTTTATAAAAACCGGCCAATGCTCAGGCCCATAAACCGTTTCGGCCTAGGAAACTACGTTGAGGTTTTCGTTTTCGTACAAGCGGCTTTTTTTCCAGTTTACAAATTTGCTGTCGTCGAAATGCGCATCGTGATCGATGGCATGCTCATAACAGCTGCGGAATAGCCGCGCGGTACGAAAAGCATGCAATTCATCGTCGGCGGTAACGGTTTGCACGTTGCCGACTTGGAAGGTTTTATTCCGCGATTTGCCGTCTTTCACCCAAAACACCGTGTAGCACAAATAACTTTTGTCTTTGCGGTGATCGAATTTAATCGTGCGCGACACGCCGGTTACCCCGGTGGTGGTTTTGTTTTTAGGCGGCTTTAAAAACCGGGTCTTGCTGCCTTTCAGCACGACCAGCATTTGATCCCGCCAAGTGATGGCAGCCTTCAATGACTTGGTCTTGCTGCCCCACAGCTTATGCGAAAAATAGCGGCTGCTTTCTTTGCCGCGCCGTACGATGCGAACTTGGAAACCAAATGCATCGGGTTCTGTTATATGTTTAACTTTTGCCATACCTATTAACCTTCAATCAACAAAAGCCCACAAGATGATCCTGTTAGTCCGACACCGTCCGTTAGTCATGTAAGCGTTAGATTACAAATTAACGTGAATTTGTCAGTTGCGCAAGTTAAATTTACTAGGATTGATACATGATTCCCGACTAATTTAGTGTAGAATAGCGATCAGCCCTATTTGATAGGCGGATTCACCCTCATAACCTTTTGTTTTATAAATGAATTTGGAGAGAAATCAATGAGCGTTTTAGTAGGAAAGCAAGCACCTGATTTTACAGTTCCAGCCGTATTGGCCGACGGCCAAATCGTTGACTCGTTCAGTTTTTCCGAAGCAACTCGCGGTAAATATGCCGTGGTTTTCTTCTACCCACTGGATTTTACCTTTGTCTGCCCTAGCGAATTGATCGCGTTCGATCACCGCATCGATGAGTTCAAAAGCCGCGGCGTGGAAGTGATCGGCGTCTCCATCGACTCGCACTTTACCCACAACGCCTGGCGCAACACCCCGGTCAATCAAGGCGGTATCGGCCCTGTCCGCTATACTCTGGCCGCCGACATCAGCCACGGCATTTGCAAAGACTATGATGTCGAATCGGCCGGCGGCGTTGCGTTCCGCGGCAGCTTCCTGATCGATAAAAACGGCATGGTTCGCCACCAAGTGGTTAACGACCTGCCGCTGGGCCGCAATATCGACGAAATGCTGCGCATGATCGATGCCCTGCAATTCCACGAAGAGCATGGCGAGGTCTGCCCGGCCGGATGGAACAAAGGCGATTCCGGCATGAACGCCAGCCCTGCCGGCGTTGCCGAATACCTGAGCCAAAATGCTGACAAGCTGTAATTTTTAGCTGTCCCGGCAATAGAAAGGCGCGGCGCTTCGGCAATGCGCCTTTTTTATTGCCGAACGCTCCCTGCCGATTAACGGTATTTCGAGGCGGATAAAACACCGAACACCAGCCGTGCATTTGGCCCGCGGCCTGGACAATGCCGGTTTGCCGGGTAAGCTAGCCTCGGCAATCAGCAAACCGAGAGGGGAAAATCATGGGGCCTTATTACCGCGCCACTTCGCAAACGACCGGCGCATTTTTCGATAGCTTTTATCAGCATCCGATTCTGATGCTGCTATTGGCGGTGGGTGTAGCGGGCGCGGGGTTTTTTATTTGGCGGCGCAAAACCCCGCCCCCCGCATAAAGCGACTTATTCCAAAGCCTCTGCCGCTTTGCGGCCGATGCCGAAACTTTCCAGCAGCATCAGGCCAACCCCGATGCATATGGCGGAGTCTGCAATGTTGAACGCCGGCCAATGCCAGTCCTGGTAATACACATCCAGAAAATCGATCACATAGCCGTACGCCACCCGATCGATCAGATTGCCGATGGCCCCGCCCAACACTAAGGACAGCGCGGCGGCCATCAGCGTTTCATGTTTTTGCAGGCGCAGCAGCCAGACCGCGATGATGCCGCTCATCACCACGGCCAAACCGGCGAACAGCCAGCGTTGCCAGCCGCCGGCCTGGGCCAGAAAGCTGAAGGCCGCGCCGGTGTTATGTACGTAAGTCAAATTAAAGCCGGGCAATAGCGGGATCGATTCGAACAGTTGCATGGAGGCGTCTACCGCCAGTTTGCTGGCTTGATCCAAGATCAATACCAACAATGACAGCCACAGCCACTTAAGCATAGCGACGGATCTCGCCGTTACCGGCCACGTTTTCCACGCAACGGCCGCATAACTCCGGATGCTCGGCATGCTCGCCGATGTCGTAACGTTGGTGCCAGCAGCGCACGCATTTTTTATGTTCCGACACACTCACTTTCAGCTTCACACCGTCCAGCTCGGTGGTCGCGGCATCGTCCGGGCAGAATTGCATGCCGGCCACCCCGGCGTTGGAGGTAATGAACACGAAATGCAGTTCGCTGGCCAGTTTATTCAACTCGGCGGCGTAGTTCTCGTCGCAATACAATTCCACTTCGGCATTGAGGGACGCGCCGATGGCGCCGTCCTTGCGCAGCGCTTCCAATTGTTTACTGACCACGGTGCGCACGGCCATGACTTTGTCCCAGGTTGCACGGGTGATTTCAGCTTGCGCGTCCAGCGGAAACAGGCCTTCGTACCAGGTTTCCAGAAACACCGATTCGCCGCGTTGTCCGGGCATGGCTTGCCAGATTTCGTCGGCGGTATAGCTGACGATGGGCGCCAGCCAGCGCACCATGGCTTCGATAACATGGTACATGGCGGTTTGCGCGGAACGGCGCGCCAGACAATCGGCCTTGGCGGTATATTGGCGGTCCTTGATGATGTCCAGATAAAAGCCGCCCAAGTCGATGCTGCAGAAATTCAGCACTTTTTGATAAATGACCTGGAATTGATAATCGCCGTAGGCCGTTTTAATTTCGGCTTGCAATTGCCAGGCCTTGTCGACTACCCAGCGGTCCAGAGCCAGTAAATCGGCGTTGGCAATTTTGTGTTGCGCGGGGTCGAAGCCGTCCAGGTTCGATAGCAGGAAGCGGGCGGTGTTGCGCAGTCGGCGGTAGGCGTCGGAGGTGCGTTTTAGAATTTCATCGGACACCGACATTTCGTAGCGGTAATCGCTGCCGGCTACCCACAGGCGCAATACGTCCGCGCCCAGCGATTTCATCACGGTTTGCGGCAGCACCACATTACCCTTGGATTTGGACATTTTCTTGCCTTCGGCATCGACCGTGAAGCCGTGGGTCAATACCTCCTTGTACGGCGCCACATCGTTCATGGCCACCGAGGCCAGCAAGGACGACTGGAACCAGCCGCGGTGCTGGTCGGAGCCTTCCAGGTACAAGTCGGCCGGGAAGCGCAATTGTTCCCGGCGCTCCAGCACGGCGGCGTGGGTGACGCCGGAGTCGAACCAGACATCCAGGGTATCGCTCATTTTGTCGTATTGCTCGGCATCGGTGCCTATCAATTCGGCGGCATCCAATTCGAACCAGGCCTCGATGCCTTGTTGTTCGATGCGCTTGGCGACCTGCTCGATCAATTCGGCGGTTCTGGGATGCAATTCGCCGGTTTCCTTATGCACGAAGAACGCAATCGGTACGCCCCAAGTGCGTTGGCGGGAGATGCACCAATCCGGCCGATTGCCGAGCATGGCTTCGATGCGGGCCTGACCCCAGTCCGGGATCCAGTCTACGCGTTTGACTTCGTTCAAGGCGGTATCGCGCAGGCCGTTTTTATCCATGGCGATAAACCATTGCGGGGTGGCGCGAAAAATGATCGGGGTTTTATGCCGCCAGCAATGCGGGTAGCTATGCAATAAAGCGTGATGGTGCACCAGTTTGCCGCGTTCGCGCAGCACGTCCAGCACTTTGTCGTTGGCGCTGAACACATGCAGGCCGGCGAACAGCTCGGTGCCGGGCAAAAACACGCCGTTGCCGCCGACCGGATTGTCCACCGGCAGATTGTATTTCATGCCGACAACATAGTCTTCCTGGCCGTGGCCGGGTGCTGTATGTACCGCGCCGGTACCGGCGTCGGTGGTGACGTGATCGCCCAGAATGACGGGCACCTGCCGGTCGTAAAACGGGTGCCGCAGTTGTTGGCCTTCCAGCGCGCTGCCCTTGCAGTAGCCGATGATGTGATGCTCGCCGATGCCGTAACGCAGTACGGCGTCCTTGAGCAGGGCTTCGGCCAAAACCAGGCGCTCGGCTCGGCCGTCGATTTCGCACTGCACCACGGCGTATTCCAGCTCGGGATTCAGCGCCACCGCCTGGTTGGCGGGCAAGGTCCAGGGCGTGGTGGTCCAGATCACGACCGACAGCGGGCCCTTGCCTTCGTGTTCCGGTGCATGATGGCAGCAAGCCATGAAGGCATGCTCGTCGACCACTTCGAAACGCACGTCGATGGCGGGCGAGTGCTTGTCTTCGTATTCGACTTCCGCTTCCGCCAAGGCGGAGTCGCAGTCGGTACACCAATGAACGGGCTTAGCGCCCTTAGCAAGATGGCCTTTGGCGGCGATTCTGCCCAAGGCGCGCACGATGTCGGCTTCGAAGGCGAAGTCCATGGTCAGATAAGGATTATCCCAATCGCCCAACACGCCGAGGCGGATAAATTCTTCTTTTTGAATTTCGACTTGTTTTTTGGCATAGGCTCGGCATTCTTTACGGAATTCGGCCGGACTGACCTTGACGCCGGCCTTGCCGACTTTTTTCTCCACCATTAATTCGATCGGCAGACCGTGGCAATCCCAACCGGGCACATAAGGCGCGTCGAAGCCGGCCAAGGTTTTGGATTTGACGATAATGTCTTTCAATACCTTGTTGACCGCGTGGCCGATGTGAATGGCGCCGTTGGCATAGGGGGGGCCGTCGTGCAGCACGAATTTGGGCCGGCCGGCGCAGTGTTCGCGGATTTTTTGATACAGCCGGTTTTCGTTCCATTGCTTCAGCGTCTCGGGTTCGCGTTGGGCCAGATTGGCTTTCATGGCAAACTCGGTTTTGGGGAGGTTGAGTGTCGTTTTATAATCCGTGGTCATGATGGTATGGTGAGCGCTGCCGGCATTCGTCAGTTAGAGCAATGCCGGCCAACTTAAAGCGCAACCTTGTCCCTGGCGGTTGTGCCGAATTGCCGAATCGCTCTATAGTAATAAAAACTTGGATTCTATCATCAACTGCCGCGGGCTATAAAACTTAAAGCTTGCCCTGCCGCGGGCCGGTTGGGGCGCCGAAAAAACAGGCGACAGTTAAGCGATTGCATTGGAGGACTGGAATATTATGAAAAAGCTACTCTTACTTTTTACACTGTGTTGGCCGCTGCACGGTTGGGCCGGGGTTTATAAATGCACGGACGCGGAAGGGCGCACGGATTATCAGTCTTCGCCTTGTACCGAGGATCATAAGGCCGTGCAGATCAATACCAAGACCGGCAGCAAGGTGGATCTGAACGAACTGGAAAGCCGGCAGGTGCAGGCAACCGAGCAGCAAAAACAACTTGAAGCTCAAAAACAGGCTGAAGAACAAGCCCGTCTGGATACCATTGCGGAGCGTAAGCAGTTGGCCAGGGCGCAAAGCGACTTGACCCTGACGCTGATTAAAAATAATCCGCTGCAGTTTTCCGCCTTCGCCATCCCCCCCTATGATCCGGATAATTTGCCGGCAGGGATCCGTCCGTTCGAAGCGCGGTTGGCGGACATTGAAAAATTCCGCCGGCTTGCCGCCCAAAAAGCCTTGGCTACCGGTAAATGCCAGCGCGTGGAAGCCGACGAACTGAACGCCAAAAGCACTAAAGAACAATTGGTGTTTTTGGTCAATTGCAGCTCCGGCGCCACGTATTACTTCAATGAAGCCGAGCTGAAAGAATGAACATAAACCCGCAAACCGTATTTATTACCGGTTGCTCCTCAGGGATAGGCTACGCCACCGCCATCAGCTTGAAAAACCGCGGCCATCGGGTGATTTGTTCGGTCAGAAAAGCGGAAGATGCCGCCGTTTTGATAGACAAAGGCTTTGAATGCCTGCGGTTGGACTTGGCCGATTCGGACAGCATTCAACAAGCGGTGCAAAAACTGACCGAAATGACCGGCGGCAAGGTCGACGCCCTCTTTAACAATGGCGCCTTCGGCCAGCCCGGCGCGGTTGAAGACCTTAGCCGGGATGCGTTAAGAAATCAATTCGAGACCAATTTTTTCGGCACTCATGAACTGACTAATTTATTGATCCCCCTGATGCGCAAGCAAGGACACGGCCGCATCATTTACAACAGCTCGGTATTGGGGTTCGTGGCCATGAAATTCCGCGGCGCCTATAACAGCAGCAAGTTTGCGCTGGAAGGTCTGGCGGATACGCTACGCCTGGAACTGCGCGGTTCGGGCATACGCATTGTGCTGATCGAGCCTGGGCCCATTGAAAGCCGTTTTCGGCAGAATGCGTTTGCCATGTATCAACACTTTATCGATCCTAACTTGAGTGTGCATCGGCAAACCTATAAAGCCATGGAGGCGCGTTTGCAAAAAACCGGACCGGCTGCGCCGTTCACCTTGCCCGCCACCGCCGTCGCGGAAAAAGTCATTCATGCCTTGGAATCCAAACGGCCGAAATCCCGTTATGCAGTCACCGTCCCAACCCATTTGTTTGCTTGGCTTAAACGCTTGCTGCCTACCTCCTGGCTGGACAGAATTTTAGTCAGCGTCGAGTAGGCCATTAAGTCGTTTTTGGCGGAAAAACGACTTAATCCGGTAACAATCATGCTATCAAACCGTACGAACTATGTTATTATCGCCGCCAGCATATGGTTCATTAAATGTGGTTGGTGGCTGTATGTTTCTTATAAAAACAACTGTGAGGTTCCAATACATGAAAATTTTAAAAAGTGCAGCTATTGCCTTCTCTTTGACCGTTGCTATGGGTTCTTTCTCAACTGCTGCAGTTGCCGAGTCCGACCCAGGCAGGGTTTCCCATGCTCCCGCCGATGTGATCAAAGAAGTCGATAGCCGCATCGATGCTGCCCTGGCAGCAATCACCAACGGTGCCGAAGGTGATGAAGTTGCTGCTTTGAGCAAAAAAGCCCGTGACTTTACCAAAGAATTGAATGCTAACGATAAAGTGGCAAGAGAAACCGCGAAAGTCAGAGATCACCTGAAAAAAGCCGAAACATCGGCCAAAGCGGCTAATCTGGAAGAAGCCAAAGCGCATTTCCAAAAAGCCAAAGAAACCAATTTAAAACTGAAAAGCTTGCTGTAAGCTTGTTAACGGGGCGCTCATCGGCGCCCCGTTCAATTTTCCTGCCGTTACAAGAAAAACGCCGAATCATCCAGCCGTTTTTCCAACCACGTTAAAAATTCCTTACCGCTTTTGAGTTGACGGCTTTGCCAAACAAGAGGTTCATCCCCCTTTAGTGCCCTCCAGCGCTGTAACAAGGCTTTTAATTTCAAACAACCCGAGACGGTAAAACGAAATTCTTTCGTTAAGCGATCATAGAGCTCCGAATCTTGCGGCCTTAGCTGCCTGTGCACCAGCAAAGCATCCAGCAAATCTTCGATGGCCGCCAGTTGCGCGCTAATCCACCGTTCGACTCCCGTTTCACCGATAGCCGTTATCGGCGAATGGCGATTGTCGGAGATTATTTTAACGACATGAATCAGCTCGCTCGAACTGAATTTGACGGCCATTTCATAAAATCCGCTGGCTTCCATGTCGAATAGCGCATCGGCCGAGTAATCGGTATTGGGGTTGGCTGCGGTCGAAACGGTCTGCGTCGGCAGGGAGACGGTAAACGGGAACTGCGGATAGAAGCCGCGCTTGGTTTCGGAGTCGATGATCTTATGCCCCAAAACGAGGCTCCCCAGCGGGCGATTGCGATGTCCGGCAATGCCCAAGTTCAGCATTACCGGCAGTGCCGGATTAGCAAATAAAGCCATGGCATAACCCACCGCCCCGGCCATTGCCGTCTTGCCGATGCCGGTGACGACGACGGCGCGCTGCGGATCCGCGTAGATTGCAAATGGGTGGCTGGAAGCGGGCAGCTTTTTCAGTTGCCAAGCCGCAATCAACGGTCGGGCTTCGCAGGCTAAGGCGCAAAAAATAAAAATGCTGGGCGGCTTATTCAATCAAAACAGAAATGGCATGAAGGAGTAACGGCCCGGGAATTAACAGTTACCCGGGCCGGGCTTGTCACGTTTTAAGGTTTTCTTCCCGATGTGCCCGAGGTTGAGCCGGCGGCTTGGTTGATGAACATATTTTCCAATCGTTCGAATGCGGCGACCAAGGTTTTGTCCATTACCACCTGATTGCCGATGGAGACGATGACCCGGGCCAACTCGGGCATTTTGGTTTTGGTGGCCAGCATGTAAATGGGTTGCACATACAAAATGGAATTACCCATGGGCAGGATGACCATGCGGCCCTTTTTGACTTCCGAACCGAGTTGATTCCATAAGGTAAATTGGGCGGCAATATCGGGGTTTTGGTCGATCAGGGCATTTACCTGCGACGGTCCGTTGACCTGTACTTCCTTGGGGAATTTGTAAATGGTAATGCCGGGCCTATAACTATATGGATTGCATTGCTTATGGTCCATAGTGCCGGCAATACCGACCATGCTCAAGTTATTGCTATTGATCGGCGTCATCGGGTTTATCATCACGAATTCTTCCATGCCATTGCAACGCTCGAAGTTCATCGTGATGAAATACGGCAACACCGGCTCGCCGCCCACCATCGCGTATTGCCAAGTTTCAGCCTGCTCGTAAAACGCTTCGGGTGTATTTTGGTGGTATTTGGCAAAAATTTTCATCTGCATGTAATACAGATCGCGCGGATAACGCAGATGGGCCTTCAAGCTTTCAGGCATTTCGCTTAATTGCTTGAAAACGCCGGGATAGGCCCGGCTGTATGCGGCAATAATGGGATCAGGATCGCAAATGTAATAATCGACCTTGCCGGTGTAGGCATCGACCACGACTTTTACCGAGTTGCGGATGTAATTGAATTTTTGCGCGCCGTCGAGGAAATCGTCGGCAGCGGGCTTGGCAACCGGATAAAGATTAGACAGAGTGTATGCATCCTGTATCCAGTAAAAGCGGTCTTTGTCGACAACCAGATAAGGATCCTTGTCCAAGTGCAGGAACGGTGTCAGCGTGGCTATCCGCTCGACGATATTGCGCCGTATCAACAGCTTGCTATCGGTTGAAATGTTGGGCGAGAAAAAGATTTTTTCGTCTTTGAAATAAAACGCAAACAGCAGCTTTCTGAAATAGGAGGGAATCGGCACGCCGGATTTTCCCAAATAGCCTCTCGCCATTTCCGCGTCGGAACCGCTGATGTTTTCGGTCACCAATTTGTTCGGCACGATCGCATATTTGTATTTTTCCATGCCGTAATAGATGTCCGGAAACTTGACCGAAAATCCTACGTTCGAACTCAAGTTCAAGTCCCGCATATACCAGACGATGGGAATATCGGCATCTTGCGCAGCCGGCGACACGACGGCCCCGTAACCGTGGGTATAGCGCAGATGGGTGTTTTCCCAGTTTTGCGCTTCCCGGCTCAAGTTGCCGACATTGGTTTCGCGGGCCGCCAGATTGACCTGCTGGTAATGTCCGCGAATGAAATAGCGGTCTTCGTCGATAGTCGGGAAAGTATAATAAGGCCGTATGCTTTGCAGTTGCTTGTAGCTATCGATCAAGTATTCCCTGTCCCATACGGGAATGTTTTCGAAGTTTTTCTGCGTGGCCCATTGTTCTATGTCCTTGGTAGCATCGACATTGATTGGCAGGTCTATGGTATCGATGTTATTGAGGTCATAGGCCGCCATGGTCGCGTCGATGTTGTACTGCATGAACTGACCTTCGGTGCGGGTGGGATTGGGTTTGACGATAAACTTTTCGATAATTCCAGGCAGAAAAGCCGAATTCTTCAAGCCCACCAACGCCAAAAAACTCAACACGGCGATAACGATAGGGGTTTTGCTGCGATGCTGTTCCGCAAATACATAAAATACGATCAAGCCGGCAATGCTCAAAAATGCCAACGCCGACATCCAGATCAGCGGCAGCTTATAGCGCAAATCGACAAAGCCGGGACCGAAAAACACCGGTTCGCGTCCGCTGGAATAAAGCAGCGTGAAGCGGTCCAGCATAAAGCCCCATCCCACGAAAAACACGACGAACACGAACAACACCGTCAGATGCATTTTAGCGCCGAATGGAAACTCCCGGCCCTGGTTGGGGATGAAAACGTGTTCCGACCAATACAATATGCCGGTGGCAACCAGCGCTATCGACGCCGTTGCCAGCAACTCCTTCTGAATCAGTATGTAAATCGGGTATGAAAACAGATAAAAGCTGATGTCGTTTTCGTAAACCGGATCCTTGATGCCGGATGCGCCGCCGAAGAAAAACAGCAAGGCGTCTTCCCACTGCAAATAGAAAGGAATTGCGACGGCCACGGCCATCAGAAACGACACCGGGGTGTAAACCTTGGCGGAGCCGTAAATAAACACGTCGGCGAAGCGTTGAAAGCGGCGCCTTTTTTTGTCGTCCAGCCAGACTTCGTCCGGCGGGTTTAACCCCAAATAGCGGGAGGCAATCCAGAAATGAAATTGGAACACGGCAAAGAAAAACAGCGTTACCGCGCCGGAGAAAATAAAACGGTATAACAGCCGCAGCCAGAAGTAGGCTTCAAATTCCAGGGATCTGAACCACCACAAATCCACGAAAAAATCGAGAAACACGAAGTAAAACGCAACATACAAGACAATGGCGCCTACGATAGTTGCGCCTGCCAACGCAGGTAACAGTTTCCGGTTACGCATATTTTCCTCTTAAATTTAGAATTTTAGCCGGCAGGGTATTGTTCCAGCAGGCCTCACATCTCGGCGTTAGTTTTTCGACATTCTATCACCCAAACCCGGAATATGATTGCCCGTCATTTGTTGCGGCCCTCAAACGCCGGTAATCAATTCCGCGTTGAACGTCCGTTAGAAAAAGAGTATGTTCAAATACTCCGTGTATCATGCTGGCGTCGGACGAGCGGGTGGATTTGCGGCAGGATTTCAGCGGTCGGTAGCCGGTTGGTGATGCATAGCCCGCCGCTCTCGGGTACCCAATCCGGCCGGGGAAGTAGAAATCATCGAAGATTACAAGGGCCTGTTTTTGTACTGCCGCCATAACCCGGAACATGAAAATCCGGGTATGATGCGGCGATTGTTGGTTGAATAGCCGGCGGAAACCCAAGCAAACCGGCAAGGATGCGAAAACAAAAAAACCGCGCCACCTCAAGGTTGACGCGGTTTTTTAATGGTGCCGGCGGTGCCGGTCTATTTGCCGAATTTAGCCATGATGTCTTTGCGTTTGATATACAGCGTATAGCCCAGTAGGCCTAGCGCAAAGCCGTACAGCAGTTGGCCGATAAACGACGGCTTGTCCGCCGCCGCACTGACTTGACCTTGGCTGGTTGGGCTGACGGAGGGCGGCGGTACGACAAAAGCCTTTTCCTTGGCCGTTCTAATTTCCGGCAAGCCCAAGCTTTTCCATTTATCGTAATCCTGCCAGGCGGCATACTTGCCTTGCCAGAATTCCTTGGTGAAATAAGGCAGCAAGCTCATGCCGTGCACTTCGGGAATACCTTTCGCATCCAAAAAGTTTTTGTATACCACAAGGCTGATATCGCCGCCTTCGCCAATGCCGTCGGTGGTGAACGACTTTTCGACGTGGTCATGGAACATCCATACGCCCTGGCCGAAGCTGTTCAAGCCGTCGTCGACGCCGCTCAATTCCAAGTCCAAGCGCTGGGCAGGTACCATGCCGTGCACGTCGCGCTTGATATAGCTGGCCGGGCCGTTGTCGACGCCGTCGTAATGGGTCGCCATGGGTTTGTGGCCGTGAATGTGCATGGCAAAGGCTTCTTCATGACCGTTGAGTATGCGTATTTTGGCTTTTTTGTTTTCTTCCATGACGATCAGCGATTCCCTCAGCGTGTAAGGGAAAGAGCGGCCGTTCAGCATGAAATAGTCCGGCGTGGAATCGGTGATGTCGTATTCCAGATTCAGGCGTTTGCCGATCAAGCGCGGATCGTTGGCCGAGCGGGCCATTTCATGCAGCTCCTTGTCCGCGGACTGGTAGTGCATATCGTATTCGTAAGCGTATTTTTCCTTGACGGCCACCGATGGGTGTCTGACCTGACCGGCGCCGACGTTGAAAACCTGCACCCAGTTGTTCGGACGGTTTTCCTCGACCACGAAAATCCCTTGCAGACCCATGGGAATATGGGTGTGCGGCTGTACGTGACAGTGGTAATACTGCGTGCCGGGCTGGCGCGGTTTGATGACGTAGGTTTTACTGCTGCCGGGCATGACATCCATTTGGCCGGTTTGGCCCACGCCGTCGTTACCTTCGCCGCCGTGGTCCATGTACGGGTGGTCGACGCCGTGTAAATGGATGGAGTGCGGTAAATAGTGGCTGTTTTCCAATACTAGCCAAATAATATCGCCCTGCTCGACCCGTATCACCGGGGAGGGCGTGCGTAGCAAGGGATTGGCGATCGGTTCATACAGGCTTAACGTAGACATGTCGCGGGTTTTGGGTGCATAGACCCAAAAAGTAGGCTGGATGCCGGGCGCAATGTCGAAGGTCGTGGTGGGCAACTGCGAATCGGGCGAGTGCCCGTTTAATTCGGCGATTTCCAGTTTGATGATGTAATGATCGGGGTCGCCGTCCCCATCCATGTCGTTGCTGACGGTAATGGCATCGGCGGCCAGCTGAGTTTGCATCAGCGTTTCCATGGAGATGTTGTTGGTGCCTTTGACGAATGCCGCAATATCGGCGGGATTATCAGGGTTGCACATCCTTGATTCCTGAATCTCCACGCCATCAATGACTTGAGCATCGCGCCATTTCGGATCCGTAAAATCGGAACATACTTCTTCCGCGGTACCTATTGCGACATTGCTGGAAGCAGGCAATTTGTCGGCTACGGCCGTGGCCAAGGGTGGCATAGGCAGCAGCATGGCCCCACACAGAATGGGAAGAACTTTTTTATGCATAGAAAGCCTCATAAAAATTGACACGAGTCTATTGGATAACGAATTACGGTTCCAATATCAGGAAAGCCCGATACTGTAACCAGAACCCGTAGGTAAAGTACAGAAATTATTTCGAAAAATGTCTTTCATTACTACGGCCGAGGCCGGCTGAAACACGTCCATTCCGGAAACTCGTTATAATCTTGCTTGCGGGTTTTTTTACCTTAAACGATCGCCAACCAAACGTCGGTTTACAATTATGCCTTCAGCTCGATTATTGCTTTGTGCCTTATTGGTGCTTTTAGTTCACGCTAGTTTCGCCTGGTTTCTTAACCGGCCCGAGGATGCTGGCGTCGATGTGCCTTCCGGCAAGTTGATGAGCTTATCGTTTGCCCCTTTTCGGGAAGGTTATAGCCCTTTGGAAGAAGTTTTTCCGCCGCGGGAACACGTGGAGGAGGATTTACGCCTATTGGCGAACAAGACGCATAGCATCCGTACCTATTCCAGTTTGGGCGGTGGCATGGAAAATGTGCCGGAATTGGCGCGCAAGCATGGGCTGGGGGTAATCCAGGGTTGCTGGTTGGGTTATGGTTACATGGATAATAAAAAAGAAATGGCCGCACTGATCCAGTCCGCCAACGCCAACCCGGATGTGGTCAAGCGGGTGATTGTCGGCAATGAGGTGTTGTTGCGCGGCGATATGGATGTCGACCGCCTGATCGGCTATATCCGCGAAGTCAAACGGGCCGTTAAACAACCGGTTTCCTACGCCGATGTTTGGTCTATGTATATGAAGCACCCGCAGTTGATCAAGGAAGTGGACTTCATCACCATCCATATTTTGCCGTATTGGGAAGACGAGCCTATTTCGGTGGAGCATGCTTCGGAACATCTGGAAAAAATCGTTAAACAGGTGGAAGACGAAGCCCGCGGCATTGCGCCGGGCAAGCCGATCTTGATTGGCGAATCCGGCTGGCCCAGCGCGGGTAGGCAGCGCGGTTTGGCTATTCCCGGTGTCGTCAACGAAGCCAAATTTATCCGGGGCATGATACAAGTCGCCACACGGCACGGCTTCGATTACAACATCGTGGAGGCGTTTAACCAGCCTTGGAAAAGCAATTTAGAAGGCGTGGTCGGTGCCAATTGGGGCTTGTTTTCGGCCGACAGAAAGCCGGTTTTCCCCCTGACCGGCCCGGTATACGAAAATCCGGATTGGACCATCCATTGGGCGGCGGCAACTGCAATATGGTGGTTGATAATCGCGGTTTGCGCCAAGAAAATCCGGCCCCTAGCGTGGACGCGATTGCTGATTTTTTTAGCGTTTACCCAGTTGTTTAGCGTTTGTTTGGTGACGTTGGCGCATTTTCTCTGGTACACCAGTTACAGCGGAATACAGCGCGGCTATACCGTTTTTATGACTGTTGCAAACGTGGCGCTGGCCGCGCTGTTGGTTCAACGTTACCTGGATATTCTGCATGATAAACCGGGTAATGAGGTATTGGCGGGCAGACTCAGGAACGGCTATTTGTTCTTTATATTGCTGGCGCTTTATAAAACCTACGGTTTGGCCGTTGCGGGGCGTTATCTGAGTTTTCCGGTCGAGCAATTCGCGCTTCCCGCCGTCGGCATTTTGGGGCTTTTGTTTTGCCGATACCTTATTAGCGGCAAAATCAATAGCCATGGTTTAAGTTTCGATTATTTATGCGGCTGGAGTATACAAGGGCGGCGCGACCGTCTGATTGCCTACGGCTTAAGTTTTGCGGCGATGGCCATGGTATTGGGGGAAACCAAGGCCTTTATGGATGGCAGGGATTTTATTCAAGCCCATCCCGGGCTATCGGAAGGTTTACCGTTTGCCTTGGGATACGTTCTTTATAATCGGCAACTGCTTATGTGGCTGGCGTGTTTAGCGGTTTTAACGCTGCCTTTTTGGTCGAATAGCGGCAATAGAGCCAAGGCTTAAATTAATGCGGGGGCGGGTTGGGCGTTAGCCCGCGCGCCTTTTGCGCTGCCGACGGTTTTGTGCGCGGCAATTTGTCACATTTTCAAAGTCCCACTTGTTTATTAAACTGTGTGCAACTCTTGTATGCGCTCCCTCTCCTAAGGGAAAGAGTTTTAATATCCTTCCTCAAATGCGGCTCAATGCCGCATCTTTTTTTGGACGAGGTCGATTATGGAAAGAAACTATCAAGTCGCCGCCGCCGTTTTCGTACATCCGGACGAGCTGCATTGCCGAACGGCCTTCCACGAAGCCGGTCACGCCGCCGCTATTCATCTCCGCAACCGACAAAAACAGCTGCCGCCTGTATTCTTCGAAATTCAAGTCAAGAGACCTCATGCCGGCGAATCCGGATTTTTCGCCAAAGTAGTCGATGGCAACCTGATTCAAAATCTACCGATTGCGGTAATCGAAAGTTTTTCTTCCATGACCGGTACCGGGCAGCACAGTTGCCAACGCGCATACGAAGCCGATGTGGTCAACTTGCTGGTGGGGCCTCTCGCCGAAGCCAAACATGTCGCTATCCGCGATGGCGAAATTTTTAATCTGGAACTGATGAATTTGGAAGCGCTGCGGCATTATGGCGGGCATAGCGATTTGGAGAGAGCGCAATATTATTTGGAGTATTTCATCACCTCCAAGCCGCATCGCGAAAAAAAATTGGCGGAATTGCTCGCACAGGCCTACCGCTTCATCGACCATCCGCGGCATTGGACCTGCATTCGGAGTTTGGCGAACTTTATTCTGGATAGCCGGCAGGAAATCATCAGCTGTGACGAGGCGATCGCTATTTTCGATGCATGCCTATCGGCCCAGCAACATGAACGTTGGAGCAATACGCCGGCATTTTCGGGCCGCTGAGTTTCGATCCTCTAAGCCGGCGGGAGATTAGGGTCGTTTCGATAAACCACGCAGCGGTTGCGGCCGGCCTGCTTGGCTTGATATAAGGCTTGGTCCGCGCGCACAAATACTTCGTCATGCTGGTCGCCGGAGCCAAACTCGCTGATACCGCAGCTGATGGTTAGATTAATCATTTCGCCGTTATAATTAAACCCGCATTTTTCTATCAAGGCCCTGACTTTTTCCGCCATGGCGAACGCCTGGACGGCCTGGGTATTCGGCATCAACATGACGAATTCCTCGCCGCCGTAGCGGGCGACGAAGTCTGTCGAACGGCAATTATTCAGCAGCAACTGGCCGACCAGGATCAGGGTTTTGTCTCCGGCCTTGTGGCCGTAGTTATCGTTGACGGGCTTGAAATAATCGATATCCCAAATCAATAACGACAAGGGGGCGTGATAGCGCTTCCAGCGGTTCGCTTCCATTTCCACCCGGTCCATATATGCCAACCGGTTCGGCAGCCCCGTCAGGGTATCGCACAGCGCCCGGTCGTGTTCGATTTTAAGCTTGGTGCGCAGGGCTTCCGTTTCCGTTTCCAGCGCTTGCAGCTTTTCCGTCATCAAGGCAATTTGTTGTTGTGCCTGCAGCTGCCTTTCGCCTTCCTGTTGTTTGTGCTCCATCAATTGCATCATTAAACGGTCGAGATGCTCGCCGGTAATGGTTTTTAATGCCGCTAATTCCTCGGCTTGGCGGGTGTCGTCTTTGATGTCGCCGAGTTGCTGGTTAATTTCTACATCGAGGTATTGGCGTTGATCGAAAGACAGTTGATTGGAATACCCGACCATTTCCACGTGTTGCTCGAGCTCGCCTAATTGGGTGGATAACTGGGTTAAAAACCCCCCGATATCCTTTTGTTCCGATACGGCGTAGTCCTTGATATCGACCAGCAAGGCCACCGCCGAATCGATGACTTTATTGAATGACTGGTCGTCCGCGTTGGTTTTGACGCGTTGCCTTAGCGCGGCTTTCTGTTGTTGAAAGCGAAGGGGCACATCGCTATCGGCCAGCAGCTCGTCCAGGCGCTGCAATAAATAATTATTTTGCCGGCTTTCGCCCGTGTCTTTTTTGTCGGCCTCGGGCTGTTTGGAAATGTGTAGCAAGGTTTTGGAAATCGCCTGTAATTCGGGCGTCAACTCGTTCAAGTTGGCGCCGGATTTCAGGCGCTTGCCGATCTGCAGCAAATGCGGTTCCAATAATTTATGGCTGCCCTGACAAAAAATTAAAAACTGTATTACCAGCTTATAAAGCAGTTTTTCTTGATCGGGATGCGGGGGGGGCAGGGTGCTCATCGCATGTCAGCTTATATGGCTATACATCGATTGCGGCCATTCTGTTTGGCTTGATACAAGGCGCCGTCCGCCCGAATAAATAGCGACTCATTGTCATCTCCCTTGTTATATTGAGCAATTCCGCAAGACAGCGTAATAGATAGCCTGTCTCCGTTGGCGTGGAAGCTACTCTTCTCGATGTTTTCCCGTAATTTATCCGCCATTTTCAAAGCCGACGGTAGCGTGGTTTCCGGCAGCAGCATAACGAATTCCTCGCCGCCGAAACGCGCCACAAAATCGGCTTCCCGGCAATGCTTGGACAGCAATTTGGCAATCACCTGCAAGGCTTTGTCGCCGGATTTATGGCCGTAAGTATCGTTGATGTTTTTAAAAAAATCGATGTCCCATACCGCCAAAATCAGCGTGGTGCCATACCGGTGGGAGCGGGCGATCTCATCGGTCAGCCGCTCCTCGAAAGCCAGCCGGTTGGGCAAATTGGTTAACGGATCGCGCGTTGCCCGGCTTTGAGCCGCTTCCAGCCGGGATTGCAGTTCCGTCGTTTCCGTTTCCATTTCTCTGATTTTCTGCAACAGATTTCTTAATTCTTTTTGGGTTTTCTCTCGTTCGAATTGTTCCTGCAAGGCATACGATTGCAGTTGCTGATTAATACCGTGTAAACGGATGCTGACCAGTTGTTTCAAGGGCTCCAACTGCGTGGCGGTTGCGGATTTTTTCTGTAAATCGGCCATTTGCGCCGCGACATCTTGTTCCCGGTTGTTGCGTTTTTTCTCCGCATCTTCGGCGGCGATATTCACGCCCGCGGCGATTAAACCCAATTCGGCCAATTCTTCGGTTAAAGACGACAGAAAATCCGCCATTTCCTGTTGCTCAAGCTGCAGATGTTTTTTAATCGCGAGCAGTAGATTAACGGCGTCTTCAAATACCGGGCCGAGCGGTTGGCCGCTTTGCAAGCGGTGTTTTAGATTGTTGCCCTCGTCGAGAAACTCCAGGGGCAAATCGGCGTTTTCCAACAATCCAAGCAGCTGTTGGCTAATCGCTTTTGTGTCCGCCAATGCCAGCTCGTTGGCAAAATCGTCTGCTTCCGGCGGAGTATTATCGCCCTCCAGAATTTCGGCCAAGGCTATGAATAAGCGTTGCGGATTAATAAATTCGCGCGCGTCATAACTCTGGCGAATTTTCATCAGCTCGGCTAAACGGCCGGGAAAATGGGCGGCCAAAAAGTCGAATAACAGCGAGGCATCGACTTGGCTGCTGCTCGAATGGTCCTCCATCGCCATTAGGGCATTGGAAAACACTTCGAGCTCGGTGCGTAATGGTTGGGTTTTTATGCCGGCTTTTAATAAATCGCGGATGCGATCCAAATGCGGATCAAGCGTCTTGTTGAAACCCTTGGCGGCCAGCGCGAAGCGGATAATCGTTTTGCACAGCAAGTCTTGGTTGGTTTTATATTCTTTCTCAAGTTTTTCCTGACTGTCCAGCAAGTCGAAGTATTTTTCCTTCCACTTGACCGGTAAATCATCCTTAGTTTTGAAAAAGCTCATAAAGACTTATTACCTCGGAATAAACGGCAATCGATGTGTGATTATAGTCTACCGATAACGAATTGCCGGCAACAAAAGTGGCCGGCAAAGACGCAATAAAACCGGCGGATTTATTTGGCTTGCGATTCCTGTTGAATCAGCTGACTGGTAACGGCAATCATATTTTCCTGGGATTTGGCGGTGGTTGCCGTTACTCTGTACTTGCCGTTGACGATGATGGCCGGTACGCCGCTGATGCCGTAGCGGGCCGCCATGGTTTCAGCTTGGCGCATTTTGGCGTCGACCATAAACGAGTTGTAAGCGGCGCGGAAATCCTCATCCTTTACCCCGTGAGCAGCAAAGAACTTGCCCAGTTCGTCTTCCGAGGTCAGTTTTTGCTTTTTGTTTTGAATGGCGTCGAAAAAATCGGCATGGACTTTTTCGCCCACACCCAAGGCTTCGGCGGTAAAAAAGGCCTTGGCGTGCTTGCCCCACAAATCGCTGAAAACGGCCGGTTGGCGGATAAACTCGACATTGGCGGGCTTGGTTTTCAGCCAAGCCGCCAAGGAAGGCTCCAGGCTGTAGCAATGCGGGCAGCCATACCAGAAAAACTCGATGACTTCGATTTTGTCCGGATTTTGTACCGGCTGCGCGGGCGATACGGCTTCGTAGCCGCCTTCCGCGCGGGCTAAACCGGTCAAGCAAAACAGCGCCAGGAATGCAATTTTTTTCAACATCAAAGTTCTCCGTAAGAATGTAAACCAGATAAAAACATGTTCACGCCCAGAAACGCAAACAGGGTGACAAAAAAGCCGATTATCGCCCACCGGGCCATGGGTTTGCCGCTCCAGCCCTAGGTCCGCCGCATATGCGGCCAGACGGCGTAATTCAACCAGGACGATCAGCGCCCAGGTTTCCTTAGGGTCCCAGGACCAATAGCCGCCCCAGTCCTCCGCCGCACATAACGCACCGAGTATGGTTGCCAGAGTGAAAAAAGCAAATCCCAAGGCGATGCTTTATGCATCAAGTCGTCCAACAAAGCGAGTGCCGGCAGTCTGGCGGATAATGCCCCGCCGGATTGGCGGCCCCGACTCGGCATTTTAATACATATACCAAGCCTATCATGGCCGCCAGGGAAAATGCTCCGTAACCGACGAAATTAGCCGATACGTGGATTTTCATCCAATAACTGTTCAAGGCCGGTATTAAGGGTTGAATGCTGACCGCCGCGCAGATAGAACAATCGGCCTTCCTGTTCCGTGGGTTGCAAGGTCGGATATTCGTCGGCCTGGCGGAGCTTGTATTGGAAGCTGGGGCCGAGATTGACGAATTTTTTCTCGCCACCGGGATCGGGATTGACATTGAACGGCCCGAATTTCAAAACATAATCGGGATAAGGCTGATTTTGTTGCACCACCGTGCCTATCGCCGCGGCTACGGCAATCGTCAGGTTCATCGAACCTGAAAAGCGCGGCAGAATAGGAAAGGTCGATTGCGGCATGAACTAAGGGCTTTCTTACAATCCCCGTCCCAGACGGGGATTTATTGAGTTCCGGCGGCCAAATCCGCCGGAGCGGCTAACCGTGGCCGGTTATTTCATGGTCGAGATGTAGTAGGCCACGGCTTTGATGTCTTCATCGGTCATTTTTTTGGCGATCATATGCATCATGTTTTCGCGGTTATTGCTGCGGGCGCCGTTTTTAAAGTCGGTCAGCGTTTTGATCAAATAGTCGGCATGTTGAGAATGCAGGGCCGGGTACGCGGCCGGTTTATTGCCTTCCGCATACGGGCCGTGGCAAGCCACGCAAGCCGAGACTTCGCGGCCGATGTTGCCGTTGCGGTATAAATCGCTGCCCTGCTCGATCAAGTTAGCCAGCTCGGCTTGCTTTTCCTCATCGGTTTTGGCCGGTTTATCCTCGTCTTCATCGCCGGCCGGTAAAACAGGGGCGGGGTTGGTGGAGATTTTTTGCGAAGCGTAATAAGCGGCAATCTCTTCCATGCTCTTCTCGTCAAGCCCCATCGCCAGCGGGGCCATCATCGGCGAAATACGCTCGCCGCCCTTGAAAGCCTTTAATTGCTTGACCAGATAACCCTGGTGTTGGCCGGCAAGTTTTGGAAAGCCCGGCATCATGCTGTTGCCGTCTTCGCCATGACAACCCGCGCAAGACGCGGCTTTTTCTTTACCCGCGCCGGCATTACCTTGCGCATAAACAAAACCGGTGCTGGTGGCAAGCGCCAAGGCAATGGAAACAGTCAGCAGTTTTTTTATCATTATTGGCCCCTGTTCAGGAAGGTTAATCGACGACAAGCAGCCTTAAATATACTGCCGGACGCTATAATGCCCGGATTCTAACCGATTTATAACCCTTAAGCGAGACAGCGATGAATCCAATCTACCATCAGGCCAAATTCATCAACAGCGCGCCCCGCTTGCAGGATGCGCCTCCCGATCAAGGTATGGAGATCGCTTTTGCCGGGCGTTCCAACGCCGGCAAGTCCAGCGCCATCAACACCTTGGTACAGCAAACCGCATTGGCCAGGGTCAGTAAAACCCCCGGCCGCACCCAGCTGCTGAATTTTTTCGAAATAGACGCACAACGCAAGCTGGTCGATTTGCCCGGCTACGGCTACGCCAAGGTGCCGGTGGCGGTTAAGCGCGATTGGCAAAAAATGATGGAAAACTACCTGAAAAACCGCCAAGCCCTCTGCGGCATTGTGCTGGTAATGGACATCCGCCACCCCATGACCGAATTCGACTGGCAAATGGTGGAATGGTGCGAGCATACCGGTCAACCTTTGCATATTTTGCTGACCAAGGCGGACAAGTTAAAATTCGGCGCCGCCAAAAACACCCTGCTGGCCGTGCAGCGGGAATTGGGCCGGAGCAGCATTACCGTGACCTTGCAGTTGTTTTCCGCCTTGAATAAAACCGGTGTCGAGGATATTCACCAACTGCTGGACGAATGGTTCGGGTTCGATACGGCTGAAAAACCGGCTTAGCGCAATACATGCTCGACGCCTTCCCGAGCCAGCGCAATCTCAAAATCCGTCGGGCCGGCCTTGGCCAGGACATCCCGAAAAATCGCTTCCAATTCCCGGTCGCTACGGGTAGGTTCATGGTGGGTCAAAAACAGTTTTTTCGCCTGTACCTGCCGTGCCAGTTGTAAGGCGGCGCCATAGGTGCCATGGCCCCAGCCGGCTTTTTTAACGTATTCGGCATCGGTGTAGGACGAATCCACTATCAGCGCGTCCACGCCCCGCATGGCGGCATGCACTTCGCGCAATCTGGCTTCGATAAATTGCTGGTTGGAAACATAGTCCGGATCGTCGGCGGAATAGAGGTTGCAAGGGGCTTCGTAATCGCCGGTAAAAAACAGCGAACCGCCGTCGCTATCGTCCAGCCGGTACCCCAGGTTCAATACCGGGTGGTTCAATACCGTCGGCGTGATTTTGGTGCTGCCGATTTGTAAGGCTTCGCCGGGCCTGAGAGTGTGGTAATGCACCTCGGCTTTCAACTGCGATTCGATGATAGGAAAGTAGCTGTATTGCAGCTGGACGGTTAAAGCCCTTTCGATACCCTGCTGCGTGACCGGGTCCATGCCGCCGTAAAGGTGGATTTGATTTTGCGCGGACAACAAGGGCAGGAAAAACGGCAGGCCCTGAATATGGTCCCAATGGGTATGGGTAATCAAAATGTGCGCGACGACGGGCGCTTGCCCCAGGGTTTGCGCCAACGCGAAAATGCCGGTGCCGGCATCCAGAATCAACAGATCGTTACTGGCGTTTTTGACTTCGATGCAGGTGGTGTTGCCGCCGTATTCGACAGTGTTGGGGCCGGGGGTGGGAATGGAGCCTCTGACGCCCCAAAATTTGAATTTCATCGCCGGCCCCGCCTAATCGATAAAAGCCAAGGCTTCGTTTTTGATCGGAGACAGGTCGCCCAGGTCGGCGATCAAACCCTCCAAATTCATGCCGAAAACGTGCGCCGTGCCGGGCGGCAATTCATCGACTACCGGGTTGCCGGCAAAACCGAACTGCAATTTTTTGCTGATTTGATTGGCGGCGAACAGGCAGTCGCCCAACTGCGTATGCCGATGTTCGCTGTGGTGGTGGTCGATGGCTTCGATCAATTCATCGGCCAGACCCCAATGCTGCGCCAGCAGCTTGCCGGCCCGGCTATGGTCCGTACCCAAAAGATCGAGCTCTGCCTGAAACAGGTTTATTTCCTGTGCGCGAGCGGCATGCAAAACCTGTTTATAGGTGGCGGGTATAAATTCCGCGAACACGATCTTACCGAAGTCGTGCAATAAGCCGGCCACGAAATAATCGCTGCTTTGCATAGACGAAACGTTCAGGCGTTCGGCCAACAGTTTGCAGAGGGCGGCGCTGGTCAAAGAATGCAACAGGAAGGCGTGCGTATCGAAGCCGGCTTGGTTTTGGCTGGGTAAAACGCCGATGGCGGCCACCGACAAGGCCAAGTTCTTAATGGTGTTGATACCCAGGTGCACCACCGCGCGCTGCACGGAGCTGATTTTTTGCGCCAGGCCATAGAACGGCGAATTGATCACTTTCAGAATTTTCACCGTCATCAACGGGTCGGTTTCGATCACCTGGACGATTTCCCGGCTATCGGCATCCAGATCGGCCGCCAACACCAGCAAACGCTGTACGCTGCCGCGGAAGGCAGGCATTTTGTCGACAAATGCCAATAACTGCTCTTCATCCAGGCTGGTCAAAACGTTAATCCCCCGTTAATGCGCTTGGTCCCAATTCTCGCCGCAACCCACTTCCACCAGCAGCGGAACCTGCAATTCGGCCGCGGCCGACATAATGCCGCGTATCCTGTCCATGCAGTCGTTCAGTTGCGACTCGGCCACTTCAAACACCAATTCGTCATGCACCTGCATGATCATTTTTACATCGGCCTTGCTGTCGCGTATCCAGGCATCGCAGGCAATCATGGCCCGCTTGATGATGTCGGCGGCGGTGCCCTGCATCGGCGCGTTGATGGCGGTGCGCTCGGCATATTGGCGTTGCGCGGCGTTGCGGGCGTTGATGTCCGGCAAATACAGGCGGCGACCGAAAAGGGTCTCTACATAGCCCAGTTGCTTTGCCTGTTCGCGGATGTTGTCCATGTACAGTTTCACCCCGGGATAGCGGCTAAAGTATAGATCAATATAGGCTTGCGCCTGATTGCGGGACAATCCCAGCTGTTGCGCCAGGCCGAAAGCCGACATGCCGTAAATCAAGCCGAAGTTAATGGCCTTGGCGGAGCGACGTAAATCGTGAGTGACTTGATCCAGATCGACTTCGAAAACTTCCGCCGCCGTGGCGCGGTGTACATCCACGCCTTGCGAAAATGCCGCCAGCAAACCAACGTCGCCGGACAAATGCGCCATGATGCGCAGCTCGATTTGCGAATAGTCGGCGGCAACGATTTTGTAGCCCGGCGGGGCGATAAAGGCTTGGCGTATTTTGCGGCCTTCTTCGCTGCGGATCGGAATGTTCTGCAAATTGGGGTCGGACGACGACAAGCGCCCGGTGGCGGCCACGGCTTGGTGGTAAGAGGTATGCACCCGCCCGGTCCTGCGGTTGATCTGCTGCGGCAGCTTTTCGGTGTAGGTGGATTTCAGCTTGCTCATGCCGCGAAATTCCAGAATCAGCCGGGGCAAGGCATAATCCACGGCCAGTTCCTGCAATACCGATTCGTCGGTGGACGGCTGGCCTTTCGGGGTTTTTTTCAGCACCGGCAGGTTCAGGCGGTCGTACAAAATTTCCTGAATTTGTTTCGGCGAACCCAGGTTAAACGCCGAGCCGGCCAGATCGTGGGCCTGTTGTTCGATACCTATCATGCGATTGGCCAGCTCCAGGCTTTGCTGATCCAGCATGGCACTGTCGATCAGTACGCCGTTTTCCTCGATACGCACCAGCACGTCCAGCAGCGGAATTTCGATGTCTTTGTATAAATCCCATAAACGCGGCTGCCGTTGCAATTGCGCCGACAGGGTTTGGTGCAAACGTAGCGTGATGTCGGCGTCTTCCGCCGCATACTGTCCGGCCTGTTCGATCGGCACTTCCTGAAAGCCGATCTGCTTGGCGCCCTTGCCGGCCACGTCCTCGAAATGAATGGTGTCGACGCCCAGATAATGCTTGGCCAGATCGTCCATGTTGTGTTTGCTGGCGGTGCTGTTCAATACATAGGATTCCAGCATGGTGTCGTGTTGGACGCCGCGCAGGCTGATGCCGTGGTTGGCCAGCACGTGGGCGTCGTATTTCAGGTTTTGGCCGAGTTTGGGCTTTTCGGGGTCTTCCAGTAGCGGCCGCAATGCCTCGAGCACCGTTTGTCTGTCCAATTGAACGGGAACCTCGGGATAATCGTGCGCCAACGGCACATAGGCCGCCTGCCCCGCTTCCACCGCGAACGAGACCCCGACGATTTCGGCATCGCTGTAATTCAGGCTGGTGGTTTCGGTATCGAAGGCAAACAGTTCGGCCTGCCGGAGTTTATCCAGCCAAGCATCGAAATCGGCTTGGGTGAGGACGGTTCGATAATCGCGGCTTGCCGCGGAAGCCGGCGGCTTCTCCGTTGAGGATGCCGATTGGGCTTCGTCCATTGTAGCGGGCGTTGAGCCGTTGCCGTTCAAAGTCTTCAGCCAGCTGCTGAAACCCAGCGAGCCCAACTGCTGTTTCAAGGCGGCGATATCCGGTTCCCGGCGTTTCAAATCCTCCAGGTCGTAGTGCAAGGCCGTGTCGCATTTAATGGTGGTCAATTGCCGCGACAGCGGCAGTTGCGGCAAGGTCTCGCGCAGGTTGTCGCCGATCTTGCCTTTGATGTCGTCGGCATGCGCGATCAGGTTGTCCAGCGTGCCGTATTGTTGCAGCCACTTGGCGGCGGTTTTCGGGCCGACCTTGGGCACGCCGGGAATGTTATCCACCGCATCGCCCATCAAGGCCAGGTAGTCGATGATTTGCTCGGGCTTGACGCCGAACTTTTCCACCACCCCGGCAATGTCCATGCGGGTGTTGGTCATGGAGTTTTCCAGCGTGATTTGGTCGGTGACCAGTTGCGCCATATCCTTGTCGCCGGTGGAAATCACCACATGGAAGCCTTGCCGGGCGGCATTTTGCGCCAGACTGCCCAGTACATCGTCGGCTTCCACGCCGTGTTCGATGATTAGCGGCAGACCTAGCGCCCGAATCAACTCGTGCAAAGGTTGAATCTGCACCCGTAAATCGTCCGGCATCGGCGGCCGGTGCGCCTTGTATTGATCGTATAAGTCGTGCCGAAAGGTTTTGCCCGGCGCGTCGAATACCACCGTGACGTAGGGCGTGTCGTAATCGTTGATCAATTTGCGCAGCATGTTGGAGACGCCGTAAACGGCATTGGTCGGCAGGCCCTGGGCATTGCTCAACGGCGGCACGGCATGAAAGGCGCGGAATAAAAACGACGAGCCGTCGACCAGAATCAGAGTGTTGGCGGAATGTTCGGACATGCGGGTTGCGGCGTAAGGTTCAAACCGGCAACGATACAGTCCGAGCAGGGCGGCTGCAAGCGGAGATTGGTTTACCGTGATTATGAGGGAAGTCGGGTAAGCCAGGAGCCGTTGCCGACCATTCCTTACAAGGCGCGGCCGGCTCCGACTTACGGGGCTTATGGTTTTTTACTGTGGAGATATTTCGCCCCCTTGGCGAATTGCTCTTTTTCATTGTCCGTGAGGCGTTCCCAATGCTTTTGGCAGGTGAAGTTTGCTATCGCAAGGCTCAACTTGTACTTGGTACTTGCCTTCGATGCCCTGTCCAACAGGGTAATCTTGCTGCGGGACGGATGACGAAAGTTGATGCTGGGCGCTTGCTCCAGCATGGCATTATTCACATTCTCGATAGTATAGTCTTTGGCGGACCGCACCTCTTCCCGGCCAACGTTGGGGCTATTGCTTTCACCGAACGTTCCATCAAACCAGTTTTGGGTAATATGTCCGAAGGTTATCATCCCATCCGCTTCAACCCGTTTGAAATACACGGTGGGTTTATCGTCAATGTCTCCCGTGTAGCCGATTATGTTTTCCGGAACGTAAAAGTCTGCTTCGTATGCCATCTTTTCTCTCCTAGTTGTTTGTCAGCTATCGCTTAAGAATCATTGAGCGCTGGTTAAGAACTTCCTCGGTCTGTTGCCCGGCTCGCAATGTGATGATATCGGAAAAATCACAGCTGTCACCTGGATTTTTAGGCGCGTAGACGGTAGGTCAGGGTGCGCGGAGCGTTCCCTGACAAAGTCGGAGTTCATGGCTTCGAATGTCACGTAACCGTTATCGCGGCAACGTGACCTACCGTACTGGGTTAGCCCTTGTTTGCTGTACGCGAAACATTCTTGTTCTCTAACACCTCAAAGCGGGTGAAGGCAATTCTCGACTTGATTACGGTTACGGACGGCGCAAAGTCAGCGACGATCTTTCGAAGGCCTTCAATTGGCAATTCGCAGCGTGGACCGAGGATGATTTCCCGAAGCACCAGATCTTTGGAGAATAAGGCGAAATACTTTCCTGATTCCACAGTGTCGTGGTCGAGTGTGACAAAAAGGCGCATTTCATTTTCGTACTTCCAGTCGAAGAATTTAGTTCGAAGAAGTTCATTCTTAACTCCCTCGGTTAGTTTGGGTTTTCCTGTCTTCTTGTCTTTTTCAATCTTGAGAAGGCGCTTTGCATAAATGACGGGTGTGAGCAGTTTGTCAGGAATATCAAACCCCAGACAAACTCCTGTGTGTTTCTCGGCGTAGTGACCCCAAATAACCGGGTTGCTCCATGACTTGCTGAAACAAATGACCCCCATGTTCTGGTTGATTTCGTCCTTTGTCGCCCGAAACACGGTCCGGAGGTCCCTGTCTCCTACGTCGATACCAAGTAGTTCAAATGGGTCATTTAGGTCTTCGAATCTAGCAATCTTTATCCGGCGGAGTGCAAGGTTGCTCAATGCAAACTGTGCGCCAGTGAGGTAATAAACACGCATAAGGGCTAACGCTGAGCTCACCCGACGAAAACCGCTTTGCGGTTTTTGGTCGGGTGAAGCGCTGTGTTATGTGTTTTTTCTTGATTCATTTGCCATCTCGTCTTCCGGTAGATACGAAACACTGATTTTCTTACCTTTCATGCAATCTTCCACGAAAGCAATTTTAGGAAGAGGGCCTACGGCACCGACTTTCCTCTTTTTATCGTAAAACACTAAACGCCAAACTACATCTTTGCCAAAGTCCAAGTAAACGTTGGCCGTTGCTTCACTCCAATTGGCAAGGAACTTACCGCTACCCAGCCAGCTTATTTGGTATGCCAAAGGATTTTTGTCGATTGGGCCACTTAGACCCATGTGGAAATAAGCTTCTGTAAGATCACCACGATCTCCATTAACAACCCAGACCATTTCCTTATAAAACTTTTCTCTCGACGCTCTTTCTTCTGAGGTAATAGATGAACTCTGGAATTCAATCACTAGCCCAAACGGATTCTTAACATCGGCTATGTGTTTTTCGCCAGTGGACTCATCAAAACGCACCACTTCCTGCCAGTCTTTGGGAAAGTGATTCTTCCAGTTTCTATGCCATTCACCTTCAGACTCCCACCAAGGGTCACATTCAGCTTTGCTTTTATGCGCCCAATGCCAAATTTTGTGACGCCCGCAGCGTGCAATCATTTCGGAGCCACAATAGTTGCATACACCTCGTAGCTTTGGCGTTGCCTCTGATTTAACACCTTCGATTATGGCGTATTTCAATCTACCTCCCTATTGGTTCCTACACATAACAAGTAATTAAATGGTTTTCAGTATATCTACCACGAAACATGCTTCGCCTCAATAAACTACTGCTCTGCAAGGGTTTTCACCGTCTGTATATCATTCAAGCCGCTGAAAATTAGCGGCAGGTTAAGTTAAGCTCGCTCCGATTAGCGATAGCGTAATCGGAGGAATGCTTAATTTCGAAATGTGCGATTACGCAAGCTAATCGCACCTACATTTTTATGACAGCCTATTCGCCCGCATCCGCCAGTTTGCGCTTGATGGTGATGGCGCCGCGAATATCGCCGGCGCGGTAGCCGACTGCTTGATCTTGCGGATATTCCCTGGCCAGCATGGTTTTGACTTCGGCGGCCATGTCGTCCGGCTGGCCGTGGCATTGCAGGCACATGGGCTGGGTGGGGATGGGTTTTAGGTAGCGAAACCAGCGGCCGTCGGCGTCTTCGGTTAGCTCGCTGAATTCCGCCGGCGCGCTGCCTTGCGCCTGTTGTTGGTCGAATTTTTCCAGTATGGCGCGCTCCCAGACATCGGGAGTACCCAGCGTCTTGTTGCGGGTTTTCAGCGATACCCGGCCGACCAGAAAACCGTCCTGGGAATACTCCGCCGCCAGGGCCGGCGCAACCTGTTTGCAAACGCCGATCGCGCCGGCCGGACCGGCGGTTTCCAATTGCTGTTTCAAGGTGCCGCCCAAGCGCTGCATGAACGCCTGCGCAATCCGGCGGCTTTCTTGCAGATCGTGCGGATTATCGGCGTCGACGGCCAATACCGGCGCCGCCATGATCAATAAGGGTAATAAGCGATAGCTAAATTTCGAATTCATAACGATCTCCGGGCGCTTTGAGTTTAAATACAACGTTAATCGGACCGGCAAACCCCAGTCCGCCGACAATAGCGGATATTACCGTAGAGCTGGCTGTGCAGGGCTCTTTTGCCAATCAGCGGCTTGGCCGCAACCACATTCAATCCTGTTTTACCCTTAACCGGCAGCATCTATCAATCCAATTTGGATTTCATTTCGTCTATTGCACGGAATAGCAATAGCCCTGTCGAAACGCTTTCCGGTAGCGCGGTTTCCCTGTTAGGTGGCGGCGAAAGCAATGATTATGCCGGCGCATCCGCGAAAATCTTGGCGGCGGAGCTGGACAATCTTCACGCGTTCCTCAACCTTACATTCCCGCTGAAAATAGGCGATTCGTTTCCGTTAACCGCGCCGGTTAGCGGCAGTGTAACTCCCGAACCGGATGCTCGGAATAGCGACGTAGATGCAACCGCATTCGGGTTGATGGCCGGGAGTCTTGCGCTTTTAGTACCCATCAGCCGTAAAGGAGCGGCTTGACCGCTTGCCGGAGAACGACGGCCCGGTAAGCGTAAAGAATTTGCATCGAAATTAAGGCTGTGATAGAAATTTTTTCGCGGAGGGATAAAACCATTCGCATCAGACGTTTGAACATCAGCGAAAAAGCGTTCGAACGTTACCTCTAAAGATACATAACAACTATAAAACCGAGGAGACTGGAATGAAAAAAAATCTATTGGCACTCACCATACTGGCTTTGGTCGGCTTGCTGCCGTCCCTGGCGGTCGCCGGCGACGCGGATACTTGCAAAGGTTGCCACAACGGTTTGGTCGCACCGGCCGTCGACGCCCTAAAAACCAAGTTTAAAACCGCCGATGCCTTGGTGGCGGGCGCTAAAAGCTCTACCAATCCGATGATGAAATCCATTCAGGCCGATGAAGCCAAATTAAAAGCCGCCGCCGCGGAAATCGTCAAATAAGGCGGAGTCGTTCAACGCAAACAAGCATAAAACGGCCTGCTGCTTAGGGCATATCCAATAGCGTTTTATGTTTTAGCCCAAATGCATGCTGTCATGCATTTGGGCATCCGGCTTGCCATGGCATTGCAGAGGCATGGGCCGGATCGGTATAGCATTCCGAATGCGTATTGATTTGCGCAAACCCCGCAAAAGCTGTTAGTTTCGCCTGCTTCGACGATTACCGACAGTAGCCAGCCTTATCATGACCGAAAACGACATCTCCCAAGTCAAAAATTATTTGCTGAATCTGCAGGATCAAATTTGCGCCGCGTTGGAAACGGCAGAACCCAGCGCGCGTTTCGTTGAGGATGCCTGGCGTCGCGAAGAAGGCGGCGGCGGGCGCACGCGGGTGCTCGCGGACGGCGAGGTGTTCGAGCAGGGCGGCGTGAATTTTTCCCATGTTTACGGCTTCAGTTTGCCGCCGTCGGCGACCGCAAAGCGCCCGGAACTGGCCAATCGCCAATACGAAGCCATGGGCGTGTCGCTGGTGATGCACCCCCGCAACCCTTATGTGCCGACTTCGCATGCCAATGTACGGTTTTTCATCGCCAAAAAGGAAGGCGAACCCACCATCTGGTGGTTCGGCGGCGGTTTCGATTTAACGCCGTTTTATCCGTTCTGGGAAGACGTCGTGCATTGGCACCGCACCGCCCGCGAGGCTTGCCAGCCTTTCGGCGCGGACGTATATGACCGCTATAAAAAATGGTGCGACGAGTATTTTTTCCTGAAACACCGGGGCGAAACCCGCGGCGTCGGCGGGCTGTTTTTCGACGACTTGAACGAGCCGGATTTCACTTCGGCCTTCGGCTTCATGCAAAGCGTCGGCAACCACTATATTCCGGCGTATTTGCCCATCGTGCAAAAGCGTAAAACTACCGCCTATGGGGAAAGGGAGCGGGATTTTCAGCTGTATCGGCGCGGCCGCTATGTCGAATTCAATCTGGTTTACGACCGGGGCACCCTGTTCGGCCTGCAATCGGGCGGCAGGACCGAATCGATTTTGATGTCCATGCCGCCGGCCGCCCGCTGGCGGTATAATTGGCAACCGGAACCCGGCAGCCCGGAAGCCGAACTTTACGACAGCTATTTGAAGCCGCAAAACTGGTTGAACATCTGATGGCGTAGCATGGGCCGGCGCGGCCCAGCCATTAGCCGGCAGGAAGGCCTGGGACAAGGCCGGCATAATAATTATTAAAACCAGCGGAGCCCGCCGTCCAAGAGCAGGGCCAGCAATCAGGGGGGATGATGAGCATGAATAAAAACCCGAACCGAGACATTCCGGGCTATCGGCAACTAAAGCGCTTGCGAACCGCTTTGGGGATTGCCCAAGGCAGCCGGCTGTTGTCGCGGCTGCTGCAGGAGCTGGAATCCACCGTCTCCCACGATCAAACCAAGCGCGTCACTTATATGACCGAATTGTTCACCCGCATCCACCGGGAGATGTTCAGCGACTGGAGGGAACAGATCACGGTCAACCACCGGCCGGGCACCATGCTGGAGAAGGAAAAGCGCAAACGCTTCCGGATTGCCATCGAACGCCTGGTGCTGGATGGCGACAGCAATCAGGACAGCGCGATTTTCGACAACAACGGCTTTGTCATGCAATGCGACGACATCGCCGCCCGCCTGGCCAGTTTTTATCAGGAATTACGGGTCATTCGCCCCTATTCCTTCGGCAACCGCATTACCCTGGATCTGTTTATTACCGCGCTGGGGAATTTGCCGGCCTTCAAGGCCGTATACGAACAAGGCATAGACTTCCGCCGTCTGGCGCATGCGGATGCCATCGCCTTGCACGACCCGGACAGCAACCACGCCGCCATCACCCAAGCGTTTAGCAATGCGCTGGATCCCACTCGCACCCATAGCCTGGTCAACAAGGCCAACGGCTACGGCAAATGGCCGGAAAACAAGCGGTTTCTGCAAGGCATTCCGTTTTTATCCCACACCACGGCGGACGGCATCGATTGCCTGGTCACCGTCAACGGCGGCCTGGTGCCGCTGGACAGCATCCAGGTCGACCAATTCATTACCGGCCAGCATTTTGCCGATAATTCTTTAAGCGTCTCGGAACACGTCATAGGCTATTTGCCCGGCACCGAGGAGTTGCGCGCGCCCGGCAAAACCGAGATAGACGCCATCCCGGTTCGCGAAGACGGCGTGGCGCCGCTGTTCTGCCTGGACATCAACATGCTGACCAGCTTGCGGCCGCCCAGCCATGCCGAGTTGCTGGACTTGATCAGACAGTTTGCCGGCGAGCAGGCCAAGGTGTTCGTGCTGGCGGATAACCCGGCCTTAAAACACAAAATGCTGGCGGCCACCCACGGCGAAAGCCGTTTGCAACGCACCATAGAAATTGCCTATAAACGCTTGGGCAAAATCAACCTGGCCTTGCAAACCGCGCTACGAAATATTTTTAACGGCAAAACCGCCATCGATAAGCCGAAGCTGTTCATGTGCATGGGCGGGGCCGGGGCCGGCAAAACCGCCGTGGAGGAAATCGCCCGTTCCCAGTGCGGGGACAATTTCGTGGTGGCCTCGCTGGACGAATTCCGCAAACTCAGCGACCTGTATTGCCTGCTGACCGCCGCCAATCATCATAGCGACGATTACGTTTACGTGGAGCCGTTCGCCAACCGCTTGCGGGATTTGGTGGCCGACCACGCCCGGCAGAATCGCATCAATTTGTTATACGACGGTACCGGCATTCCTTATCAACCGCGATATTCAACCGTGATTAGCCAGTTTCAAAGCGCCGGCTTTCATACCCAAATCACCGCCGTCGATGCGTTCTTGGTCAAACCTGCCGGGCGGGAAGAAGAATTGTCGCGGGCCGGCGTGATCGGCAGCGTCAAATCGCGCTACGAAGCCACCGGCCGGGCCCTGCCCTGGGTGGTCACCATAGACAAACACATCCGTTCGCCGCAGGCTTTTCTGCTGGCCTTGCAGGATACCGCGCTGGCGAAACTGTCGCTGTTCGCCAACGACGGCGAGCGCGACCAGCATTATCTGGTGGCGGAAAGTTTTTTAATGTACGACGAAGACATCGAACACCTGCACGAGCAGCAAATTGCCCGTACCCTGGCGCCGCATTTCAAAACCATCATGAGCCGCCACCACGACTCGGTGTTGAAAAACATGGCCCAGCATTACGACGGCGCCTTAAAAGCCCTGATCGAGCGCAACCCGGCCTTGAGCGAGGACAATGTCGGTTATTTGGTTTATCGCGGCAGCGAACATAACCGGGTGTTGGCCATTTACAACGTCAGACGCATGGTGGATTTCGTGCAAAAACGCCAGCTCAACCCCAATGCCTCCGGCGAGGACGGCCTGCTGCATAAACCCTGGGCGCTGGGTTTTCATGTCGACCCGCAAGCCAAACAGGCCTGGATTACCCGTTTGCAGGGCACGGTGGAATAATACCGGCGTATTATTTGAGCCGATTTTCTTCATAAGCATTGCGGCAAACCGAATCGGCATTGCGCTTTGGCCGGTAATGCCCAATAATCCGTTGAAATTTTCAGCAGCCGGAAAATGCCGTGGACAGCGTGAATTTCAGCGCCCCGGGCTACGTTAATGGCGCGTTGAACACCGCATATCCGGCACGGAACAACAGTGCCGCGATTGCCGATTCGATATCCGCGGCCGCCCGCAAAAAAAACACTAAAGCAAACCTGGTCCATGTCGCCCAAACTCAACCCGCAACAACAAGCCGCCGTTAAAATCATAGACCGTCCCCTGCTGGTACTGGCCGGGGCCGGCAGCGGCAAGACCCGGGTGATTACCGAGAAAATCGCCTATTTGGTGCAACAAGGCCTGCCCGCCCGCCATATTGCCGCCGTCACCTTTACCAACAAGGCGGCGCGGGAAATGAAAAGCCGGGTGTCCAAATTGCTGGACGACAAACAAAGCCGCGGCCTGCGGGTATCGACCTTTCACTCGCTAGGGCTGGACATCCTGCGGGCGGAGCACAAAACCCTGGGTTACAAAGCCGCCATCACCCTGTTCGACGAACAGGACCGGCTGGCCTTGTTGCGCAATCTGATCGGCCACGGCCTGAAAGACTGCGACCTCGACGAGGTCGAGCAATATAACCGGCAAATCGGCCAATGGAAAAACGCTTTCGTCACCCCGGAACAGGCTCTCGGCCACGCCGATGCCGCCACCCTTGCCGCCGCGCGGCTTTACGATGCTTACACCCGCAGCCTGAAGGCCTATAACGCCGTCGATTTCGACGATCTGATTTTGCTGCCGGTATTACTGTTTCAGCAACATGCGCCGGTACTGGAAAAATGGCAAAACAAAATCCGTTATCTGCTGGTGGACGAATACCAGGATACCAACATCACCCAGTACCAATTGGTGCGCTTGTTGGCCGGCAATTTGGGCCGCTTCACCGTGGTGGGCGACGACGATCAATCCATTTACGCCTGGCGCGGCGCGCAGCCGGAAAACCTCGGCCAGTTGCAGAAAGATTACGGCCGCCTGCAAGTCATCAAACTGGAGCAAAACTACCGCTCCTGCGGGCGGATTTTGAAAGTCGCCAACCAATTGATCGCCAACAATCCGCATACCTTCGAGAAAAAACTCTGGAGCGAACTGGGCTACGGCGATCCGCTGCGGGTATTGAGCCATAAATCCGATCAGCACGAAGCCAAGCAGATTGCCGCCGAAATCGTCCACCACCGCTTCAAGCACGGCGGCAGCTATGCCGATTACGCGATTCTGTATCGCGGCAACCACCAGTCGCGCCTGTTCGAAAAGGAACTGCGCGAAAACAACGTGCCGTATTTCATCAGCGGCAGCACCTCGTTTTTTAGCTATGCGGAAATCAAGGACGTGCTGGCCTACCTACGGTTAATGGTCAACCCCGGCGACGATGCGGCTTTTCTGCGCATCATCAACACCCCGCGGCGGGAAATCGGCCCCACCACGCTGGAAAAGCTGGGCGCCTACGCCAACGAACGCCATATCAGCCTGTTCGACGCCTGTTCGGAATTCGGCTTGCAGCAGCGGCTGTCGGAAAAATCGGTGCAGAGGTTGGGGCAATTTTGCGGCTGGATCAACGAGACCGCCCGCAAAATCGAGCAGGAAGATAGCTTTAAAGTCATCCAGCAAATGCTGGAGCAGATCGAATACCGGCAATGGTTGCAGGAAAACAGTAAAACCCCGGCCGCCGCCGAACGCCGCATGAGCAATGTGTACGAATTGATCGAATGGCTGCAGCGGATTGCCGGCAACGAACAGGGCGAGGGGAAATCGCTGGCGGATGTGATCGCCAAGGTCATGTTGCTGGATATTCTGGACAGGAACCAGGAACAGGAAGCCGGCGACCAGGTTAGTTTAATGACGCTGCACGCCGCCAAGGGACTGGAATTTCCGCATGTGTTTCTGATCGGCATGGAGGAAAATCTGTTGCCGCATCAAAACAGCATAGACAGCGGCAATATCGAGGAAGAGCGCCGGCTGGCCTACGTCGGCATCACCCGGGCACAGAAAACCCTGACCTTCAGTTATTGCACCCATCGCAAACGCTACGGCGAAATCAGCGAATCCGAACCCAGCCGGTTTTTAAGCGAACTGCCGGCTGACGATCTGGAATGGGCCAATAAAAAACAACTGCCGCCGGAAGAGATCAAACAGCGCGGCAAGGCCAGTCTGGCGCAACTGCGGGAAATGCTGGCCTAACCCGCCGGTTTATTCCGCACGCCGCCGGAACCGTATAAGCCGGCGGCTCACGCCCTCAACCTATTCTCCAGCCGGCTGGCAATTCGTCCGGACTGCGATATACTGGCCCTGTATCCAATTTAAACCTCCGCATCCGCTCTATATGCATTCGGCACGCCCTTTACTCCGACTTTACCGGCATGGTAAAGGCTAAATTGATAACATTTAGCCTGAGCCGACCTTACTTGGCGCAGTTTCTAAAACGCTATTTATTCCTGGCCCTATTGACCTGCGCGGGCGCTTACTATTTTTACCACGGCGTTCAAGAGCGCATTTCCATTCGGAATAGGGCGCATGAACGCATCGGCGTCGAACTCAAAAAAGACGCCCTCGACAACCTCCTGCGGACGGCAAGGCGCGATCTCCGCCTGATTACCGACCACTACCAGCTGAAACGCATCCTCGAGCATCCATCCCCCGACGCGTTGCATAACTTCGAACTGGATATGCTTAACCTATCGGCCGCGACCAAAATTTATGACCAGATTCGCTGGATAGACGAATCCGGCTATGAGCGAGTGCGCATCGATTATAACAATGGCAAGCCATCGCGGACACCCGAGGCGGAATTGCAAGACAAAAGCAGCCGATATTACTTTATGGAAACCCATAAATTAAATGCCGGCGCGGTTTACGTGTCCCCCCTGGACCTGAATATCGAACATACGAATCTGGAATTCCCCCACAAGCCCATGCTGCGTATTGCAGCGCCGGTATTCGACAGCCTCGGCGGGCGGCGCGGCATTGTAGTTCTCAATTATTTTGGCGCCGAATTATTGGCCCGCTTCGAGAAGGCCGGAACCGAAATTGCCGGCCGCGCCATGCTGCTTAATCCTCAAGGCTTCTGGCTAAACAGCCCTTTGCCCGACAAAAACCGTGGCTTTATTTTCACGCCCACAACGCCCGGTTTTTCTAATCACTACCCTGAAATCTGGGAGCGGATTAAGCAAGCCGAGCGCGGCCAATTCGAGGACGCCGCCGGGGTCTGGACTTTCGATACGCTCTACCCCGACCGGGACGATGACGCCCGGCCGGACGAGGTAACCGCAAATGCCTGGAAAATTGTCTCCCTGTTGCCCTCCGAGGCGCTGTACGGCGACCGGGCTTTGTTCAAGCCTGTTCTGGGATCGATGCTGGCGCTGTTGCTTTTGGAAGGCATCGGTTGCTGGAAGCTGGCCGGCCTGCGTCAAGCCGGAAAACATTTGCAAGCCCAACTACTGCAATCCGAGCAAAATCTGCACAAGCTGATAGCGGAGCGCACCGCCCAATTGCAGGAGGCCGCGGCTTTGCGCGAGCAAACCGAAAACCGCTTGCAATTGCCGAACGCGGCGCTCAAGGCAGCCGCCAATGCCGTCGTCATTACCGACAATCATGCCGTCATCCGCTGGGCCAATCCGGCTTTTGCCGCCCTGACCGGCTTCTCCTTGGAAGACGCGCTCGGCAAACCGCCCAAAGACCTAGTCCGCTCCGGGCTGCAAAGCGAAGCATTTTATCGGGCCTTGTCTATCAGCATCCTCGGCAAACGGGTCTGGCGCGGGGAAATTGTCAATACGCATAAAGACGGCTTTTCATATACCGAATCGCTGACCATCACCCCGGTTGGCGACAGGGACGGCGGCATCACCCATTTCATTGCGGTAAAAGACAACATTTCCGAGCGTAAACATGCCGAAACGCGCTTAGCCAATTTGACCCGCGTGTATACCCTGTTAAGCAACATCAATCAGGCTATCGTGCACTTGCGCGATACGGATATACTGTTAAAAGAAGTGTGCCGCATTGCCGTAGAGGATGGCGGCTTCGGCATGGCCTGGGTCGGTTGGCCGGTCGCCGGCGGCAAGGCGCTGGTTCCGGCCGCTTTCGCCGGTATCGATAGGGAAACCCTGGAGCAGCTCAATAATTTAGCCGTGCCCGGCGATCAAAATACCTATCCGGCCAATGCCGCCTACAATCAAGCTTGTAGCGTCGGCAGCAACGATATCGAACGCGATCCGCGTACTCAGGCCTGGCGGCATAAAGCGTTAGCCTTGGGCTACCATAGCGTGCTGGCCCTGCCTATCACGGTCAAGGGCGGGGTACGGGGGGTGTTTTCGCTATACGCGGGTACCACCGGCGCATTTACCAATCAGGCGATCAAGCTACTGGGCGACATGGCCGATGACATTGCCTTCGCGCTGGACATGGACGAAGCCGAGCACCGCCGGTAGCGCGGAACCGCGAAAACCGTCCGTAGCGGAAATCGAGCGTTGGCGCAGGCCCTGAACCCGGCCGGCGCCAACCCGGCATTATTGCAGTACGACGAAAAAACCTTCCCCGTTGCGTTGCAAATTGATTAATAAGGCGGATTGCGGGTCGACTGCTTGTTTAAATTCATCCAGATTTCTGACCCGGTAGCGGTTGGCGCTGACGATAATATCGCCTGGGCGTAAACCGGTTTTCCAAGCATACGATTTAGGCTCGATTTTTTCCAATAACACGCCTTCGATCTGGCCTTTACCGGTCACGCCTAAAGTCACCCCTTTCAAAATCGGATGTATCTTGTCGCCCGCGATTTCAGGACGCTTGGGCTTGCCTATCACGGCCTGCAAACTCAAACGTTCCTCGCCGCGCATGACCTCGATATTGGCCGTATCGCCCACCTGCAACAAACTGATGGCGGTGCGGATCTGGCTGCTGCCGTTCCTGATTTCCTGCCCGTTAACCGCGACGATTATGTCGCCGGGTTCGATACCGGCTTTTTCCGCCGGCGAACCGGCGTCAACGCGGCTGACGACCGCGCCGTGTTGGCCTTTCAAATTAAAGGCCTTCACCAGTTCCGCGGTTAAATCCTGCGTGGTCACGCCCAGCAAGCCGCGGCGGACTTCGCCATGCTGAACCAGCGACTCCATCAATTTGACGGCCATATTCGACGGAATGGCGAAACCTATCCCGACATTGCCGCCGCTGGGCGCCAGAATCGCCGTATTCATGCCGACGAATTCGCCGCGCAAGTTCACCAGCGCGCCGCCGGAATTGCCGGGATTGATCGAGGCATCGGTTTGAATGAAATCCTCATAGCCTTCTATGCCCAGTCCGGAGCGGCCCAAGGCGCTGACGATGCCGGAGGTAACGGTTTGCCCCAATCCGAACGGGTTCCCGATCGCCACCACGAAATCGCCCACTTTTAATTGGCTGGAATCTGCAATCTTCAACGCGGATAAATTGTCGGCCGGAATTTGGATCACCGCCACGTCGGCCTCGGGGTCGGTGCCCAACAGTTTGGCGTTCAATTGCCGGCCATCGCTAAGCGTGACGGTTATTTTGTCGGCCTTGTCGATCACATGGTTGTTGGTCAGCACATAGCCTTCATCCTTGTCGATGATGACACCCGAGCCCAAACTGTTCCGCTGCTGCTGGCGCGGATTATTGGGTATGCCGAAAAAATGCCGGAACACCGGATCGTTTAGTAACGGATTGTCCTGCATGCGCACATTGGTGGAGGTGGAAATGTTTACCACGGCCGGCATGCTGCGCTCCAGCATCGGCGCCAGAGTCGGCAATTGCTCGCCATCCACTTGCAGCGGCAATGCGGCATGGGTTTGCCAAACAGTGAAAACGAGTGAAAAAAACAGCCCTATTTTTGTCTTGTTGGTCATAAGTGTCTTCCGGCAGTCAATGAGCCAGCATGGACAAGCCGGCTGTAAAAATGTTTCACTAAAAAATATTAACGCATAATCGTCTATGATAGGCGCTTTTGCTCCCGGCATTTTAATTCGCGCTCATCCTGCGTCAAACCATGGCAGTCGATTCCCAGTCCGAAGAAGCCCGCATCATCCGGCAATTGATTCCTCTATCGACCTTGCCGTCGCAAGCGTTTATCAGCCTGTGCGCGCAATTACAGCTCGAACACGCCGAACAGGGCGCGGTTTTGTTCAAGCGCGGCGACCGGAACACCAGCCTTTATTATTTGCTGGACGGCTCGATTAATTTGCAAACCGAAACGTTCACAATAGAAACCCTCAAGGCCGGCAGCGATTCGGCCCGTTTTGCGATCGCCCACCAAGTACCCAGAAAAGTTGATGCGGTAGCCAATAGCAGAATTCAGTTTTTGCGTTTGAATGCTGATATGATGAAAATAACAACAGAAACCGCTTATGAAGAGAACGAAAGCACTATGATGGTTGACGATTTGGACGCGAACGGCGACTGGATGACGACTTTATTGAAGTCGCCTATTTTTCGCGCGCTGCCACCCGCCAACCTGCAAAAACTGCTGATGAGTTTACAAGAAATCAGCTGCGCTCCGGGCGTGCCCATCATTCGCCAGGGCGAACCGGGCGATTATTACTACATCATCAAAAAAGGCCAGGCCGTAATCAGCCGCAAGCCGTCGCCCAATGCCAAGGATATCAAACTGTCCAAACTGGCCGACCTGGATACCTTCGGCGAAGATGCCTTGATTTCCGGCGAACCGAGAAGCACCACGGTTACGGCGATCACCGACATGACCTTGTTACGGCTGGGCAAGGAACAGTTCATTAACCTGATCAAACTGCCCACGCTCAAATACATCGGTATCGACGGCCTGCACGAGCACACGCGCCAGGGCGCGGAAGTGATAGATGTGCGCGGCCCCGATGAATACAAGAACAGCCATCTGCCGAACAGCACGAATGTGCCGTTTTTTTCGCTGCGCATGTATCTGAAAACCCTGAATCGCCATCATCCGGTCATTGTGGTTTGCAAAGACGGCAAAACCAGCGAAATGGCGGCCTTTATACTGCAGCAGAATAAGTTCAACGCGCTGATCCTGAAAAACGGCATTAGCGGCCTCGACCCGGAGCAACTGCGCGCCGAACCCGCCTCGTTTAGCATTGACGACGGCACCGAAACCGGCAACCTTTCCGGCCCCGTCGGCGAACCGTCTCCGTTGACCCTGGCAGAGCAAACCGACGAGCGGACGGAAGAAGCGGCAACCGGCGACTTAAGGCAAGTGGTTCAGCAGCTCAAAGCCAAATGCCGGGCGCTGGAGGCGGAAAAAATGACCTTGGAATTGAAATGCTCGTCGCTGACCAGGCAACTGGAAAAATTTAAAACCGAGCAGGAAAGAATGGGGGGGAAGAACTGAAGCGTCGGCTAGCGCAAGCGGAATGCTTGACTAGCCTGTCGCTTTGACAACAAAAAGCCGGTTATTTGATTTTGGCTTCTTTATACATCACATGCTTGCGAACCACGGGATCGAATTTTTTGATCTCCATTTTCTCGGGCATGGTTTTTTTGTTTTTGGTGGTGGTGTAGAAGTGGCCGGTACCTTCTGTCGAAACCAATTTGATTTTATCGCGCATGTTAATTCTCCTTAAACTTTTTCGCCGCGGCCGCGGATGTCGGCCAACACGGCATCGATACCGTTCTTGTCAATAATACGCATGCCTTTTGAGGATACTCTCAGGCGAACCCAACGGTTTTCGCTTTCAACCCAAAATCTGTGATGATGCAGATTCGGCGTAAAACGTCTTTTGGTTCTGTTCATTGCGTGTGAAACGTTGTGCCCGCTGACGGGACGCTTACCGGTTACTTGGCATACTCTGGACATGACTACCTCAATGCGAGCTTTTGATTCAAAATAGCCGAGCTTTATACCAAAAATACTTTTGCCGGTAAACAACATTCTTAAAAATAATTTGTTAGAATTTTGCAATTATCTTTCGATACTTAATTAAAACAGGACGCGAATGACGCTTAAATTCGGCATGGTCATGGATCCCATCGGCCAGATCAACATCAAAAAAGACACCAGTTTCGCCATGCTGCTGGAGGCGCAAGCGCGCGGTTGGGAGCTGCATTACATGGAACTGGGCGACCTGTTTTTGCAAAACGGCCAGACATTTGCCCGCTCCCGCTTGCTGGAGGTCGAGCGCAACGAGCTCCAGTGGCATCGTTTTACCGGCGAGCGGGAAATCCATTTAGCCGAGTTGGACGTGATCCTGATGCGCAAGGACCCGCCCTTCAACCAGGAATACATCTATGCCACCTACATGCTGGAACAAGCGGAACGGCAGGGGGTTTACGTGGTCAACAAGCCGCAATCCTTGCGCGATGCCAACGAAAAAATGTATACCGCCTGGTTTCCGCAATGCTGCACCGACACGTTTGTCGCCCGCGACCCGCAAAAACTTCGCGGCTTCTTGCGGCAACATAAGGAAATCATCCTGAAGCCGCTGGACGGCATGGGCGGCGCCTCGATTTTTCATGTACGCGAAAACGACCCCAACCTCAGCGTGATCCTGGAAACCATGACCGAGCATGCCTCGCGCTACATCATGGCGCAAAAATATCTGCCGGCGGTCAAGGACGGAGACAAACGTATTTTGATGGTGAATGGGGAGCCGGTGCCGTATTGTCTGGCCCGAATTCCGGCCAGCGGCGAAACCCGAGGCAATCTGGCCGCCGGCGGCCGCGGAGAAGGCCGCGAACTTAGCGAACGCGACCGCTGGATCGCCGAACAGGTCGGTCCTACCCTGCGCGAGAAGGGTCTGGTCTTCGTCGGCCTGGACGTGATCGGCGACTATCTGACCGAAGTCAACGTCACCAGCCCTACCTGCGTGCAGGAACTCGACAAGCAATTCGGCATCAATATCAGCGCGCAACTGATGGACCATATCCAAAACCGGCTACAACCGAAACAGTAAATCCCGATGATGCAAGACCAGCCTCTCACGAGCTCACCGCTTTCCAACGACGACTCGCTGTTATTGGCGGTATTCGTTGCAACGCTGGTGCACGTCGGCATTTTACTGGGCATCAATTTTAAAGCCCCGCAAGCGCCGAAGGCTAACAGATCGATCGAGATCACCTTGTCGCACGCACCCTTAAAAAAGGCCCCCAAGCCAGCCAAATACCTGGCCCAGGATCATCAACTGGGGGCGGGCGACGCCACCCAAAAACCCGAACCCGTTAAGCAAAGCTTGCCCGCGCCGCCAGTCCGGGCCGCAACGCCCGTTCGAGCCGAACCGCCCAAACAACCCGCCCGCGAGGCTCAAAAACCGACGCCGCAAAAAGTCGTTACCCAAGCCAAGGCCCCGGTAAAAGTCGCCGCCCCCGCGGAAACGGTCGAAGAGCCGGTGGAAGAAACGAATACGGAACAACCCAAACTCACCGCCGAAGCCTTGCAGCAGCAAATCGCCCAATTGGGCGAACAGATCCGCAATACCCGGCAAAGCGCCGAAGACAGTAAAATCAAATTCGTCAGCTCGGTCAGCACCCATAAATATTTGGCGGCGCAATACGTCAAGGACTGGGAAGACAAGGTCGAACGCACCGGCAATCTCAATTATCCCGCGGCGGCCAGAAAACCCGGCGCGTCGCAATCGCTGACCATGGATGTCGGCATCAACGCCGACGGCAGCATTTACAGCATGCGCATCGTCAGATCGTCCGGCAACGCCGCGCTGGACGAAGCGGCCAAACGCATCGTCAAAATGAGCGCGCCGTTCGCGGAATTACCGACGGACTTACTCAAGGAAGTGAACGTTTTAGTCATTACCCGGGTCTGGAAGTTTTCAGACGAAACCGGCATGACCGCCCGTTAGCCCAACCCAGCATAGTTATGACAGATAGCACTTACCTGAATAATCAATTTTTGATCGCCATGCCCAGCCTGTTCGATCCGCACTTCTTTCATACCGTGACCTATTTGTGCCAACACAACCGGGAAGGCGCGCTGGGCATCGTCATCAACCGCCCCACCAATATGAAATTGAAGGATATTTTCGAGCAAATGGGCATAGAAACCGACCTGGAACAGGTTCTGAACACGCCGGTTTTTGCCGGCGGCCCGGTGCAGCAGGAACGCGGCTTCGTAATACACAGCCCCTGCGAACAAACCTGGGATTCCAGTATCTCGACCGCCGACAACATCAACCTGACCAGCTCCCGCGACATTCTGGAAGCCATCGCCAAGGGCCAAGGCCCGGCCCATTACCTGATTGCGCTGGGTTATGCCGGCTGGGGCAGCGGGCAACTGGAAAAGGAAATCGTCGAAAATGCCTGGCTGAATACGCCTTGCGGGGAAGCCATTTTGTACGAAACCCCGGTCAATCAACGCTGGAATGCCGCCGCCAGCCAACTGGGCATCGACATCAATCGCCTCACTACCGCCGCCGGCCATGGTTAAGCCCGACCCGCTGGCCGCCAAATTCAGCAGCGACGCTTATTTGGGGTTCGATTTCGGCAATAAAAAAATCGGCGTCGCGGTGGGTTACGCGGATACCGGCATCGCCAGCCCCTTGCAAACCCTTCGCTCGCTCAACCAAGTGCCGGACTGGGATGCCATCGGCAAACTGATTGCGGAATGGCGTCCGCTCGGTTTGGTGGTGGGTATTTCCCGGCAACAAGACGGCTCGGACAATATCGTCACCCCGCGCATGCAAAAATTTTGCCGCCAACTCAACGGCCGCTACAATCTGCCGGTGCATCAAATCGACGAAACCCTGACCACTTTTGCCGCCAAGCAATTGTTATTTGATGACCTTAAAGTCAGTGCTGGTAAACTATGGGCAGTTCAGGACCAACTGGCCGCGCAACTGATTCTGCAAAGCTGGTTTAACGAATTTGCCGACAACGCAAAGAGACAGGACGAAGAACGAAAATGAGCGGCGATTTTTCCTTTCGTTTTTTCCGCTAATCGCAAAATAAGTTTGGAATGCAAGCCGCCAGGCTTAATCATTGAGTTCAATCACATGATTGAAATTCGGTTCTCGTAAAATTCACTGCTTGGTTAGGTAAGGCATGATCGTCTTGTTACGACCGATTGTGTTGAAAAAGTCGGTTTTTAAGAATTTTGACCAATTTTACTGTTCGTCAAAAGCGTAACCATTTGTTTTTATTGGATTAAAAATTAGGCATACAACTGAGTTTTTCAGAAAATGGCCTTTTTCAACACAATCGACCCAAACCGGTCTGTCACGTTTCTCCAAACCGGCCAGTCAGTAAATCTTGGTTCTGCGAACTCGATGGCTAGAAAGCGGTCATTGGCAGCCTGACCGAACGGCCAACAAGATACGGTCAGGAAATTTAGTGCAATGACAAGCATGTGCTTTAAAACTGCCGTTCCGATATGTCCGTCATGCCTACGAAATCTTTATCGCGCCACTTTTCGTTCCTGCTTATGGCATTGTTGAAGCTAATAATCTCAGATCAATACTAAACGAACGAAACTAGCATCTTTACACTCAAAATCAGCGAAATAATGGCGAATATCTTTTTCAAATAAACTACAGGCAGACTATGGGAGCAGGCAGCTCCGCAGGGGGCGACAATAGCACTAGCAATCGATATTGCTAAAAATGCCGGCACATTGATGAACCCGAAGACATAGGGATTGCTTAATGAGTCGTGCCAGCCGCTAATCATATAGCCAACAGTACCCGTAACAGCAATTGGAAACCCAATTGCCGACGAAGAACCAATAGCTTTTTTAATGTCCACATTCTTATATCCTAAGTATACAATCGTAAGGAAACCGCCACCCACTGCGGCAAGTGCTGATACCGATCCGACCACCACACCAGCCACAATTAGTCTGCCGAAACTTGTCGGCGTTAGACTAGGGTTTGGTTGCCAATTAATAAACATTTGCACAGCTATAAGTGCCATAAATAGCGCAAAAAATAGGGCAATAAAGGCCGAGTTAACGTTGGCGGCGAGTTGGGTCGTCAGAAAAGAGCCAACAATAATTCCCGGCGACATTCCCCGAACGATTTGCCAATCAACCGCACCTCGAGAAGCATGTGCGCGGATACTTGCTACTGAAGCAATCAGCATGCAAGCCAATGACGTTCCCAATGCCACATGAACGACCTTATCCACGCTAATACCTTGCTGAAGAAAAATGGATGACAGCAAAGGAACCAATATTCCCCCACCTCCAAGCCCCAACAAACCCGCCATATAACCAACCAAAGCACCCAATACAAGGTAAAATAATATCCATTCGACACCGGGCATATAAAACCAGCCTATTTATTAGCGTTTTGGAGTAACCAGGCGGTCTCCGTTGCTGCTACTTCCCCTTTCAGTCCTCCCTCGATATTCTTGCTTTCAACTGGCCTCAATCGGTAAGCAGCTCCATAATGTCGCTTGACTTCGTTTTCGGTCACTGAAAACGGAGGCCCATCCATCAGACGTTGGTCGTATTCATAAGTAATCAGTAACTGCGGAGCCGTGCCGCAAATGTTCATCAGATGGGAGGTATAGCGCTCTCGTATGTCGGCTGGTAGGGCAACCAAAGCCGCCCGATCATATATCGCACTTATGGTCCCAATATCTTCAGTAGACAGATCAAAAACATCGCCCACTAAAATGTCTATGTCTTTAGCGCTGTACCGGGTCAATTTGCCTTCTATAGAGATTTTCGGCTCTAAGCCAAGTTCTTTAAACAACTCATCGACGGCAAGTTTGCTCAATTCTGCGCCAACCACTCGATAACCGAAGGTAAGCAACCAGGCAAAATCCCGTGTTTTTCCACACAACGGCAGAAATACACGACTATCTTTTGCCAAATTTAGATTTTCGAAATGCACTACCAGAAAAGGATTTGCTTCGCTTTCATGAAACGCAATCTCACCGCGTTCCCATTTTTGATGCCAGAAACTTGCTTCCATATCGACTCCTTAAATCATTGACGTATTAAAAATCACCACTGCCTTGATGTTTCAGTGTTGAACCAAGTTGTGTTCCGAGTTAGGATAAAAGTTCAAGTCAACTTGAAGTCAAGTATTAATTTCGACAGGTAAAATTATGGATATAACTGAGGTCGCAAAGGTATCTGGATTACCAGCCTCGACGTTACGATTCTATGAAGAAAAAGGATTGATCCAGTCTACTGGTCGCGTGGGTCTGCGCCGTCTATTCAATTCCGATGTGCTAGAGCGGCTGGCTTTAATCGGTTTGGGGCGTGGCGCCGGTTTTTCGCTTGATGAGATCAGTGAAATGTTTACCCCTGAAGGCCCCGAAATCAATAGAGCATTGCTTTTGGCCAAGGCGGATGAGTTGGACAGAAAGATTAAAGAACTGACGGCCATGCGAAATGGACTCCGTCATGCTGCGGTCTGCAACGCACCAAACCATTTTGAGTGTCCAAAATTTCTTCGTCTTCTCCGTGTTGCAGGTAAGAATCGGTTTAGACAGCCAAGTAAATTGAAGGAAAACAAATTTAAATGAGGCGTGCAAACTGCTGAATAACTGATGATTTGGTGAACCAACGCGCAGGCAAGATGACTATTTGGATTGCACTTTCGCAATTGATAGATTGCTGATCAAGCCTAAAAATAACAGTATCGAGCCGACAAACGCCGCGGTTGAAAGTGTCTCCCCCCAAAGAAGGTAGCCGATTGATAGGCCTATCAACGGTGTCAGTAAGGAAAAAGGGGAAACTGTGCTCGCCGGGTAATGGGTCAGCAACCGATTCCAGGCCAAAGTGCCTATCAGCAATGCACCGATCGACTGATAGATCAATGCGAGGATCGCACGAAAGGCGGCGGCCGGGTTCAAGTTGAAAATCGTCTGATGGTTTTCAAACTGAGCACTCATAAATGCCAGTACTACAGCAGGTATCAGCGATGCCCAGACGATAAACGTCAGGGAATCAGACCTCTGCCCGTCAATCGCTACCATTCTGACGACAATATTTCCCGATGCCCAGCCGCTAGCCCCGAATAAGCTCAAGGCAATGGCAAACGACGACACCACAGAAGTTTGGTCACTAGCAATAACGCTTACCCCAGTGATCGCTAGCCCCAAGGACAAAACTTTACGCATACAGAGTCTTTCCAGCCGAAAAACTACAGCAAACAACAGCGTGAAAAATACCTGCGATTGCGCCAAGACGGAGCTGAGACTCGTCGGCAGGCCTTGGTGAATGGCCAGAAAAAGGCCACTGAATTGAACCGCTCCCCAGCCTGTTCCATATAAGAGTATGGTTGACCAGTTAATAGTTGGCCGTGGGACAAACGGTATTAACAAAGCCACCAAACCGAAACGGAGACTGGCAAAAGCCAATGGCGGTAAATCCTGTAAACCCCAACGGATCACCGAAAAACTGCCGCCCCAAACCAGCACACACAATAGGGCGAGCAAGACGTGTCGCGGCGCCATCATCGGTCAGACGCCGACGACCGAACAAATCACCACCCGCCAACCGTCGGGGTCCACAAACGTTCGGCTTTTATCCAGCCAATAGGGATTCTCCGGATTGACTTCCTGGGCCCCGACTGCGGTTAGGTTAGCAAACAGTTTTTGTCGCTGCTCGGCATCGGTTACATAGAACACCAAAAGATTTTCGGCGGAAGGCAGCGTGCAGGGAGCCCCGGATGCATGCTGGATAAACTCCAGGTGATAGTTGCGTCCTGGTAAACCGAGCATGACACCGTCATAGCCGGAATGATTCTGGAATGAGCCAATCACCGGCAAGCCTAGCCCGTCTCGGTAAAACCGCACAACGTTGTCCAATTCGTTGGTAGGTCTGGCAATCCTGATTTGGGTGACGTTGATACCATCGGAAAATTCCAGGGGTAAGTTTGAATTCGACATGGTTAATCTCCTGACACCGGCCCGATACCACTATGGCTTCGGCAAAACCCGTTGTAAGCAGTTTCAGCTATTCTGTAGACGAATAGAAATGAATAAATTGTAAGCGGCCTATGAATTCAGTACATGACTTGCGGCATATTGATTTGAATCTGCTGGTGGTTCTCGACGCACTGTTGGACGAGCGGCATATCTCGCGCGCGGCCAACCGATTGGCGATGACACAGCCGGCTGTTAGCCATGCGCTCAATCGACTGCGCGAGCTGATGGGCGATCCGTTGTTAGTACGGGTTGGCAATGAAATGCGCTTGACAGCTAAAGCCACAACCCTGATCGGGCCGCTTACCGAAGCGCTTTCTCATGTTCGTAAAGTCGTCATGTCGGGGCCCTTTGAACCTGTAAATTGCCAGAGAACCTTTCGCCTGGGCATGTCGGATTATGGCTCGGCGGTTGTTCTGCCTCGGCTATTGCAGTGTGTTCGCGCCGAGGCGCCGGGCGTAAATCTGGTTGTGTCCCAATCATCGCGACTGGAGATGCTGCGCCAAGTGGCGGAAAGTGAATTGGACGGTGGCATCGGTGTGTTTCCGCTGGTATCCGAGGAACTGGAAAGCGACCTTCTGTTTCAGGAGCGCTTTGTATTGGTAACGGATCGTCGCAACCTGACGACCCCAACCGGGCTATCGCTGAGCGATTACCTTGCGGCGCCGCATATCCATGTTTCAACGCAGGCCATGCACCATAGTCATGTCGATAACGCTCTGACGGTGCGCGGATTGAAGCGTCGAATAGCGGTGTTGGTGCCGCATTTTACGGTTGCCGCCGAGTTGCTGGTGGGAACGGATTTACTGCTAACCATTGCCGCACGGGCCATCAATATTGAAAAAATCTCTCCCAATCTCGTTGTGTTGGAACCGCCGCTTGCAATACCCAACTTCGACTTTGTATCGATCTGGCGGGCAGGCGCCGACCGGAACCTCGAACTAGCTTGGCTGCGCTCGAGCATCAGGGCTATCGGGTTGTGATGCACCCTGTGAAAAGCAAAATACAGGTGGTGTCAGGTTTCGGCGCGGGCTTTGATGGCTCGATTCATCGCTTCAAAGCCCGCATTGGTATTTTGCGCAAGGCTTTTTTGGAATATCGGCAGCAGCAATCCGCTGAAATGCTCACTCTGCGTAAAGCGGACGCGTCCATCGGCGATAGGCTCAATGGCAAACCGATGCTCGCCATCAAAGAGATTGCGGAACAAAAATTGGCCCAGCCAGCGCAACTCCTTTCCGGGCTGAACAACCACAAGACGCGGCCGAAACGTCATGGCTCTTCCGCCGTTCGGCTGTATCCGTACTTGGAGCTTGGCGCCATGTTTAATGTCGCCATTGATACTGACGATAAATGGATTCCATTCCGGGTAAAACGGGAAATCGGTCAGAATGGACCAAACGTGCTCCGGCGTGGCAGCTATTTCAATTTCGGTATGTAAGCGATAGCTATTCATTGGCTTTCTCTCAAGTTAACGCGGTTTAAATAAATCGATCAAAACTTCGTCGGTGGTTTTAACCATACAGAACTCGCCGTCAAGGCTGGCCAAATGTGCATTATGGATGTCATTTGCGGAGATATCGACACCATCGAGTCCTCGGCGGTTAAAGGTGGCGGTCGCATCTGACACAAGTACGGTTTCATAGCCGAGGTTGCCCGCCATGCGGGTCGTGGTAGAAACGCAATGGTCGGTGGTGAAACCCGCGATGACAAGTTTGTGTATGCCTTGCTCCTGCAGAAACTGATCCAGCCCTGTTCCTATGAAAGCACTATTGACCTGTTTGCCGAAGATCGGTTCGCCGGCGATGGGTGTGGCTTCCGGTTTGAAATCACAGCCAAGTTGATCGGGCGCCAACGGCGAATTTGCAGTGGCGGAACGGTGTTGAATATGGATTATAGGTGATTGCAATGTTCGCCAACGTGTCAGCAGTCGCGCGATGTTCCGTTCCGCATCGTGGTTATTTCTGATACCCCATTGCGGGTTATCGAACCCTCTCTGCACGTCAACTAGCATTAAAGCCGTTCGTTCCATAGGTTTTTCTATTATCGGTGTTAAATTAGGGTTAACTATTTGCCTTAGCACATTCTGTTATGGTCGTAGCGGCCAGTGACAATGCCATTTTTCTCGCCCAATACCTGACAGTCAAAAGGAGCACTGGTAACCTAATCTATTGAAATTGGATAGCAACCCCGACGGTCGGGTTTTGGCCGATTGTGTTGAAAAAGGCCATTTTCTGAAAAACTCAGTTGTATGCCTAATTTTTAATCCAATAAAAACAAATGGTTATGCTTTTGACGAACAGTAAAATTGGTCAAAATTCTTAAAAAACCGATTTTTTCAACACAATCGGCCGACAGGCGTCGGCGGCAAGGATGACGGCGCCGAGCCGACACGGACGTATTCACGGCGTCCTGTTCCACAAGCAACCGTACCCGGGGATACTGCTTTCATGAGCCGGGGCGAAGCAAAGGCATTCATGATCGTTAAGATGAGAGCATATAAAACAACAGGTTATTGATTTTCACCCCCTCTCCGAAGCGGATGATCCGACAGATATTGCTTGCCACGCGGCTTTCCGGAAATTACCACGGTTTTTAGCCGTTAAAGCGGGCATTAAATTGCGCCACGGGTTCGGGGCCGCCAAACAGATAACCTTGAAAATACCTGCATCCATTGGCGACCAAATAGGCCAGCTGCCGCTCGGTTTCCACGCCTTCGGCGATGACTTGTAAATCCAGGCTATTGCCCAAGGCCAGAATGATGCGGACAATCACCGCGTGATGGTTTTCATCGTTTAGGCCGCCGACAAAAGAACGGTCGATTTTTATCTGGGCCAGCGGCAAACGCTGCAAGTAGGTCAAGGATGAATATCCGGTGCCGAAATCGTCCATCGAAAAGACTATCCCCAGTTTGTTTAGCGCTTGCATCATGGCTATCGTACTTTCCACGCCGCCCAATACCGCATTCTCGGTAATTTCCAGTTTCAGCCGCCGCGGGTTAGCGCCGGTCCGGCCGAGCAGGCCTTGCAACTGCGCGGCAAAATCCTGCTGCCGCAGTTGTTTGGCGCTGATGTTCACCGCCAAACTCAATTCGGCCATCGCCGGCTGCCGGGCCCAATTCGCCAACGTCGCGCAGGCTTCCAGTAAAACCCAGCGCCCCAGCGCCACAATCAAACCGCTTTCTTCGGCAAGACCGATAAATTCTCCCGGTTCCATCAGGCCGCGCCGCGGGTGCTCCCACCGCAACACCGCCTCGGCGCCTACCGGCCGGCCGTGCCTGTCTACCTGGACCTGATAAAACAACTTGAACTGATTTTGTTCCAAGCCGTTGCGCAAATCGGCCTCCAATGCGGCCCGCTTATTCAACCCGGCCTGCATTTGCGGATCGAACAGGCATAAGGTGTTGCGCCCGGCCTGTTTAGCCTGATACATAGCCATGTCCGCCTGTTTCAACAACTCTTCGCTATCGATGTCGGCGCCGCGAAACAGCGCCACGCCGATACTGACGCTGGAATAGTGTTCCACTAGGGCCGTACCGCCTTCGGGGTTGGCCTGGCGCAAGCGGTAGATCTGATTCATTTCATTGAGAATTTTGTTGCCGATTTTTTGCGCGTTAATCGCCGCGGTTTGCTCATCGGCCGACAATTCTCCCAGCAAAACCACAAATTCGTCCCCGCCGTGCCGGGCAACCGTATCCACTTCCCGGACCGACCGGCACAGCCGCCTGCCGGCTTCGACCAGCAGCTGATCGCCTAAATTATGGCCTTGGGTATCGTTTAAAATTTTAAAGCGGTCCAAATCCAAAAACATCACGGCGCCATAGCCGCCTTTGCGCTGGTTGGCTATTAATGCGGCTTCCAGCTTTTCAAGCAGTAGCCGGCGATTGGGTAAATCCGTCAGGGGGTCGTAAAACGCCAATTTATAAATGCGTTCTTCATTCAGCTTGCGCTCGGTAATATCGGTAAATGTCACCACATAATGCGTCAAATTCCCCTGCGGATTTACGACTTTAATGAGGGACAACCATTGCGGATAATGCCGGCCGTCCTTGCGGCAACTGTCGACCTCGCCCTGCCAACATTGTTGCGCATCGGCATTGTCCCAAACAGTCTGATCCAACGCCGCTTGCCTAGGCCAGCAGGCAATTTGCCGCAGGGTTTTACCGATGCATTCCTCGGCCGCATAACCGGTCAACTCGCTGAACATCCGATTAACCCTGAGAATGGTCTTGTCGGCATCGGTAATCAAAATGCCTTCCTGGCTATTCTCGAACACCGAGGCGGCCAGGGCGAGTTCGATTTCCGCCTGTTTGCGCTGTCTTTCCCGGTCGAAATTGTCCAGGGCGTAGGACATATCGTTGACCAAGCCATTCAACAGCGTAATGATGTTGTCGCTAAAAAAGCCGGCCCGTTCGGAATACACCGCCAATCCGCCGATAATCCGCTTATTGCGCAACAGCGGAAAAGCGGCAACCGATCGGATACCCGCCTCCCGGGCAGATTCATGCCAGATGCGGGTATCCGGCTCGCCGATAAAATCGTTCAAAATGCAGGGTTGTTCTTGGCGTATGGCCCGCGCCAATACGGCTTGCCCATAAGGCGAACGGGGGTCGATACTAATATGCAGCTTGCCGATATACCCCGGTTCGCTATCGCTATGCGTCAGCACATCGATCCGGCCCGATGTATCCAGCATGCCGACGAATACCAAGCGTAGGCGAATTTTTTCCGCCAAAATATTGCATATCCGCGTCAGCAAACTGTATTCGTCGGCTTCGCGCGCGATGGCGGCCACGCTTTCCGTCCAGGCCGCATACACCCGGTTCAACAAATCCAATTGCTGCTCGGAGCTCACCAGGGTATCCAGCATATGATTCATGGAACGGCCCAACTGGCTGATTTCATTATTGCCTTCCAGCCGGCTGCGTTCGGTGCGGGAGCCCGTTTCAATCGCGGACGCCACCCCCATCAAGGACTGCAAGGGCTCGATCAGACTGGTCGACAACCACAGCGACACCAGCAGCAAAATCAGCACGGTCGCCACAATAAACTGCAAACTGGCAATGGCAACCGCCCGTAGATTGGCTTGAGTGGCCTGTTGATCCAATTCGATACGCGCCCAACCCACCAGGCGTTGATTCGCCAAGATGGGCACGGCCACATCGATCATATCCCGGTCGGCCAGTATTAAACGGGGGGTTGCCGGCTGCCGGCCGAGCAAGCGTTGACTCAATTCGTCGGTCACGTATAAACCGGTCTCGTTGCTCCGCGTGGACGCCAGTACCTGTCCGCGCGGCGAAAGCACGAACGCCCTGATTAAATTAGGGGTATCCGCATAGCCTTGCAAGACCTCCTGCAAACCGGCCACATCGTTCGCCAATACCCAGGAACTGCTGCTGTTTGCCAGCCCGTTAGCCAGCGTCTTCGCCCGCAATATGCCGGCCTGGTCCAGAAAGTTCTGTTGCTGCTTCAGCAACAAGCCGGCCAGGCCCAACATCATCAGCAGGGAAACCCCGCCGAATGCCAAGGCCAGGCGGCGGTGGATGGATTCCCGTCCAAAGCGGCGCAACGACGCCCATAATCGGAAACGCAAAAAATCGCTCATGGCTCAATCGAATGCACGGTTTGCTTAAAGCGCGTTAAAAACGCCTCGACCGGGGCATAGGTTTGATCGTCGGCGGTTTCGAAGCGCGACACGGGCACGGCGGCCAGCATGGCCCGGCCGGCTTCGTTATCCTGCAATGAAAATAATAAACCGGAAAATTTTTCGACGACGTCGGCCGGCACATCGTTTCGCGCCACCCAACCGTTGTTTTGCAGCGGTTCCGTTTGCCATTTCACGACCAATTCGCCGGCTTGTTCCGGGTGCTCGGCCAAAAATATTTTCCAGGGCACCGGCCAAGTGGCCGCCGCCGCCACCTCGCCCATCAATACATTCATGATCGATGACTCCTGCGAGCCCACATAGCGGTTTTCGATATCCTTGTTCACATCCAGGCCGTGGGTATGCAAATAATATTGCGGCATCATGGTAGCGGCCAACGCCGTTTTGGCCGGGTATGAAACCGCCCGGCCCTTGAGGTCGGCCACGCTGTGAATGCCGCTGTCCTTGCGCACCAGGATAATGCCGCGAAAATCCTCGTCGTCAGCCATTTTGCCGAACACCCGATAGCCGTGCCGCAAGGCATTGATGGTTTGGTAGGGGTTAGGCATGGCGATAGCGAAATACCTCCCATAGAGTTTTTTATCGAATTCCGGATAATTACGGGACGCTTCCAGCTTAAATTCAATGCCGGGCGTACGCTGGTTGATATATTCGACGATAGGCCCATAGACTTCAAACAGCCGCTTGGGGTTGTGCAGCGGGTGAATACCGACAATATATTCCTTTACCTGCTCCCTGGGTTGCGCGCTAAATGTCGGTTGATAATGGCCGCCCGGCCGGCCGCCGAAATAATCCCGCAACCGGTGCAGCCAGTCGCCTGCATCGGCGGTTTCGCCGGCGCCGGCGCAAGCGGGGTTCAAGCACGCCAGCCAGAAGCAACAGCATAAAACCCAACCCCGTCCAAAGCTTAACATCGAAGCGCACCCTCTCAACAGTTTTCGTCGGCGTCGCAACCTGATCCCACTATTGCAATTTATTATCCTCGAATATTTTAACCGTTATTTCCGGCTACACTTGTGATTGCATTCCCCATCGGAGCAATAAACATGAATAGTGCCCGCAATTTTTTGATATTCCTGCTGTTGCTTTGCCGGGTCTATCCGGCCGCGGCGCTAGACAGCCAATCCCTGCCGGATGCATTAAAACCCTGGGTTCCGTGGGTATTGGCCGATCAGCCCCAATTCGATTGCCCGTTTTTCCATAACAATTTTCAACAGAAAGACTGCGGTTGGCCCGGTCCGTTACAGCTGGAATTGCATGAGCGCCATGGCCGCTTCAACGGCGAATGGACTCTGTATCGGCCCGGCTGGATCGGCTTGCCCGGCGACAACCGGCATTGGCCGCAACAGGTGCTGATCGACCGAAAACCGGCCGTTGTTATCGAACGGCAAGACAAACCGACCATTTGGATGCCGGCCGGCCATTATCGAATCAGCGGCGAATTCAGCTGGGACAAATTGCCGGAAAGCCTCGCCATTGCCCAGGATTCAGGCTTGATCGAACTGATCCTGAACGGCCAAGCCATCGCCTATCCGCGCATTGATCAGGGCGCGCTCTGGTTGCAAGGCCAGGCAGCCACGTCGGCGGACAGCCAACAAGACAACCTGGATTTACAAGTCTTTCGGCAAGTCATAGACGACAACCCGCTTCAACTCTCCACCCGCCTGGAATTAAACGTCTCCGGCACGGCCCGCGAAATCAGTCTGCCCCATGCTTTATTACCGGACTTTATTCCGGTTCGGCTCGACAGCCCGCTGCCTGCCCGCATCGAAACAGATGGCAGCCTGTTGCTGCAAATCCGCCCCGGCCGCTGGCACATCACCCTACACGCCCGCCATCCCAAGCCGTTGTTGAAGCTGGACTTGGCCGTTCAAGACCCGGACTGGCCGGCATCCGAGTTATGGGCGTTTCAGGCCGTGCCCGCCCTGCGCTTGGTGGAAATCGAAGCCTTGCCCGCCGTAGACGCCAGCCAAACCAACCTGCCCGCGGAATGGCGGCATTTGCCGGCCTATCAAATCAAGCAAGGGCAAAGCATGCAATTCAAGCTGATCCACCAAGGCGACCCCGAACCGGAACCCAACCGGCTGAATCTTCAGCGCAAGCTCTGGCTGGACTTCGATGGCGGCGGTTACACCGTCAGTGACCGGATCGACGGCAAAATGACCCGCGACTGGCGCTTGAACGCCTTGCCGGACACGCTATTGGGACAGGTGCTGCTGAACGGGCAAAATCAATTGATCACCCAACTCGGCGACCGGCAAGGTATCGAGGTGCGCCGGGGCGCGCTGCAATTACAGGCCGATAGCCGCATCGATAACGCTATCGGCAGCCTGAACGCGGTCGGTTGGCAACAAGCGTTTCAAAAAGCCCAAGCCGAACTGAACATCCCGCCCGGCTGGCGCCTGCTGGCGGTCAGCGGCGTGGACAACGACCCGGACAGCTGGCTGACCCGTTGGACCTTGCTGGACTTGTTCCTGGTACTGATCGCGGCCCTGGCGATTGGCCGCCTGTGGTGCTGGCAATGGGGGCTGCTGGCCCTGTTTAGCCTAATCCTGTTTTGGCATGAAGCCGAGGCGCCCCGCTGGATATGGCTGCATACGCTGGCGGCGCTGGCTTTATTGAAAGTGCTGCCGGCCAGCCGCTTTTCGGATTGGGTCAAGTGGTATCGCAATGCGTGCTGGCTGGGTTTGATCGCGATCGTGGTGCCGTTCATGATCGCGCAAATCCGTATCGGCATTTACCCGCAACTGGAAAAGCCTTGGCAACCGATTCAAACCGGCGCTTATGTCGAGAGCATGGCCGAGAGCGAGGGCGTTGCCGAAGAACAACGGACCATGGCCATGCCTGCATCGCCGGCGCCCGCCCCGCGCATGGCCGGAAAAATGATGAGCAAGGCCTACTCCAGCATGGCCGATTATGCCGGTGCCGCCGCCAATTTCGACCGTATCGATCCGGAAGCCAATCTGCAAACCGGCCCCGGCTTGCCGCAATGGCAATGGCAAACCGTACAACTGGCCTGGAACGGCGCCGTGGATAGCCAACAGCAAATCCGGCTCTGGTATTTGCCGCCCGGCTGGACTTTATCGCTGCACCTTGCGCAAGCCTTGCTGGCCGCCTTGCTGGCTTTAAAAATGCTGGGTTTGGCCGACAAGCGCTGGCGCATCGCCTTTCCGGCTTCGCCTGTCTGGCTGCTGGTACCGGTAATGATGCTGCCAGGCCACGACAGTTCGGCGGACATCCCCGACCAAACCCTGCTGGATCAGTTAAAAACCCGGCTATTGCAAGCGCCGAAGTGTTTGCCGTCCTGCGCGCAAATCGCCGGCATGACAATTAGGATCCAACCGGACAGCATGCAGATAGCATTATCGATTCATGCGCAGGAAGCCGTCGCCGTACCGTTGCCCGCGCAACTGCGGCAGTGGTTTCCGGAACAGGTCAGTACCGACGGCCAACCCGCCCGCGCCCTGTTCAGGCAAAACGACGGCACGCTCTGGCTGGGTCTCGATCCGGGCGTACATGAAGTCTTGCTGCGGGGCCGGCATGCGCCGCACTATAAATTTACCCTGCCCCTACCTTTGCAACCGCAACAAACGCATATCGACAGCGACGGCTGGCGGGTCGATGGGCTGTACGAAGACGCTAAAACCGGGCCGCAGCTGGAATTTACCCGCCTCGACCCCGAGGCAACCCGGCAAACCGAGCATTTGCGGCAAACCGCCATGCCGGCGTTTGTACGCGTTGAAAGGACCCTGCAATTGGGCCTGGACTGGCGCATCGCCACCCGGGTGGTCAAACTGGCCGGCAACGACAGTCCGGTGGTATTGGAGCTCCCGCTACTACCGGGAGAAGCGGTCACCAGCGCTAAAATGCACATTAAAGACGGCAAAGTCCTCGTCAACCTACCGGCCGGGCAAGCCGGCCTGGAATGGCAATCGCTATTGGAAAAACGCGAGCAATTGCAGTTAACCGCCGCCGAAAATGCCCCCTGGAGCGAATTATGGCGCGCCGACGTCAGCCCTGTCTGGCATTTACAAATCAGCGGCATTGCGGTTGTGCACCATCAAGACCAACAGGGCGCATGGCTGCCGGAATGGCGGCCCTGGCCGGGCGATAGCGTCAGCTTGCAAATCAGCCGGCCGCAAGCCGTGCCGGGGCCAACCCTGACCATAGATAAAACCGAGCTGAGCATCCAGCCCGGCAAACGCAGCCAGCAAGCCAGTTTGAATTTGCGCATGCGCAGTTCCAAGGGCGGCCAGCATAATGTACAGTTGCCGCCGCGCGCCGTATTGCAAAACGTCGCAATTGACGGCGTCAGCCAGCCTATCCGGCAAAAAGACCGAACCGTCACGCTGCCGATCAGGCCGGGCGAGCAGCAAATAACGTTGGACTGGCAGACGCAAACCGAACAGGCCATGATCCTGACCACGCCTAAAATTGATTTAGGTATCGCCAGCGTCAACAACCAGATACAAGTGCTATCCGGCCAGGATCGCTGGGTGTTATTCACCTTCGGCCCTAAATTCGGCCCGGCCGCGTTGATTTGGGGTTTATTGGCCGTGTTGCTGTTATTGGCCATTGGACTAGGCAAAACCGCATTGACGCCTTTAAAAACCTGGCATTGGTTTTTGCTATTGTTGGGGCTGAGCCAAATCCATATCGCCGCCGGCCTGCTGGTAATAGCCTGGCTGTTTGCCCTGGGATCGCGGGCAAAATGCCCTCCGGCATCTCCAAGCTATTTTAATTTGGCGCAAGTAGGTTTAGGGCTGTTGACGCTGACAGCGGTGATGTTGCTATTTGCCGCCGTCCGGCAAGGCCTGCTCGGCGCGCCGGATATGCAAATTACCGGCAATCAATCCGCGGCGCTAAACTTGAACTGGTATCAGGACCGCAGCGACGCCATCTTGCCGACCGCAACCGTGGTAGCCGTGCCGATGATGGTCTACCGTTTAATGATGTTGGGCTGGTCTTTATGGATGGCCCTGGCGCTGTTGAATTGGCTGCAATGGGGCTGGGCGTGTTTCGCCGGAGGCGGCGTCTGGAAAACAAAATCCGCCTCGAAACCGCCCCAAAAAACCGCATGATAAGGTCCCGGATGCTGTTTGCCTGCCATCCGGGCTTTTTTATCTCGAACTATATTTTTCTTCCACCATCTCGTCGATGTATTGCATGACCAATCCGCTGGCGGCTTCCGATGCATGCATTTGCTTAATGATTTCGTCGAGCTTGAATGCATCGTTCACCCAATCCCCTCGGGAAAGTTCATAGGCCAATTGCGTGGTTCTATGGACATCCCGATGCGGTATTTCCAAATGGCTGTACGCTTCGGTGGTACGGAATTTTTCGTAGCCGATACCCTCGTAATACCACTTGCCCAGCCTGCAGTTATGGTTGTCTACCTTGATGGCATGGTATTGCGGACAATCTTCCGGATGCTCGATCGCAATATAGCCGTTTTGTTTATAAATAATATGGTCCAGCTTGGTCAGCAAACCGAACGATTTATCCCTGGCATAGGTGATGTATCCCACGGACGCCTTTGCCGAATCGGATAACCCCGAAAACTGCTGCCGGAACGAGCTGACCTGTTGCATGACTTCCTGCGACAGTGTAGAAGAGCTTTCCGCTTCCTGGTGCATTTGTTCGACCCGCTTGTTGAAAGCGCGTAGGGTTTTGGACACTTCCAGCGCGGCGTTTTTGGTATGTTCAGACAGGTTTTTAACTTCATCGGCCACCACGGCAAAGCCGCGGCCATGCTCGCCGGCACGGGCCGCTTCTATGGAAGCGTTCAAGGCCAACAGATTGGTTTGATCGGCAATCCCGGTAATCATCGATAACGATTCGGTAATTTTTTTGCTGTCGTTGATCAAGTCGGCAATCACTTCCGACACCGAAAAAACCGTGGAATTGATGTTTTGCAACGACGAACTGATCTGTTCGACGGTACCCAAACTGTCGTCGGCATTCCGGCCGGTTTCCGCGGCAATGTTCTCCACCTTTTGCAATTGTTCGGTGATGCCGATCAAATCGTTTTGGCAGGCTTTTAAATTGCCGGACAAATTGGCCGTATTCAAGCTGTGCAGGCCGGCGGAGAGGCGTCTTCTCACCATTAACCTGACATTTTCATTCATATGCGCCAAGGCGAGGTTTATGTTTTGGGTGGATTGCTTTAACAAGCCGGGTAAGCCGTCTCCCAATGCATAGCGGTCGTGATTGCCTTTGCCGGCCTCACTGAAACAGGTATTGATTTCCTTAAAATACGATTCGATGATGTCCAGCGTTTCGTTCAGCTCCCAGGCCACCTTGCCCACTTCGCCCAAGCCGCGGGTGCCTGTAACGCGGTGGTAAAGTTCGCCCTGGTTGGTCAATTCCAAAACCTGTCCCATGCGATCCAGTACATCCAGGTTTTGTTTGGCGGTTTTCCAGATATACCAAGCTATAACGGGGTGCGGAATGGTCAAGACCAGCGCGACCCAGGAAAAACCTATGGCTATCAGGCAATAGGCAAACAACGCCAAGGCAAAAAATAAGATACCCGCAACAGCATAATTAACCCGGGTTTTCAAGAATGGAATATTGGCATTGGATCGGCTCATTTCAACACTCCGTTGGGTTTATACAACTGCAGCACCAGATTGTTATAACTTTTGGCGCCGGCATGCTTAACCGCATCGAAAAGATAATCCAACGACCGTACCGGCGCTTCCTTGACGGAACTGTTTTTTTCGATAGCCAACATTTCGTTATAAATCGGTGTAATCGCTTCGAGCGCCGAACGCGGCGGATTACGCCGCACGGAATAATAACCCTGCAATTTTCCATCCTTGTCATAGTCCGGCGTGATATTGGCAAAGACCCAATAAAAACCGCCATCCGCGCAGAGGTTTTTGGCAAACCCGAAAAACTCGTCGCCGGCTTTCAGGGTATCCCACATAAACCGGAATACCCCGCGCGGCATGTCGGGGTGGCGAATGATGTTATGTTGCACGCCCAGCAACTCGTGCTCCGGGTAGCCTGCTATTTCCATAAATATCCGGTTAGCATAGGTAATCCGGCCCGATTTGTCGGTCTTGGAGACGATAAAATCCTCCTCGGCCAACTTATATTCTGTTTTATTGGGGGTAATGCTAGGTTTCATGTCCACACCTTATTCTTATAATCCCGGTAAATTTTAGGCCTTTTTTTGAAAAAAAACTTAATCGCCCCGTGTTTTATGCAAAGTATTCGACACTCATAAGCGAAAGCTTAGCGCTTGGCGAATATGCACAGGCAAGCCGACAACACCGACTTAATGAGCTGCTCGGCTGCCTAAGCCATAGTAACAGGTAAAAAACAGCAAGGTCCGCAGACACGGCTGCGCTAATAACCACAGGCGGCCGAAGACATCGGCCGCCTGCAATCGCGAAAGGATGGTTAGTTAAGGACGGTATGGCCGCGCTGCCTTAAGCAGCTTCTGTAAGCATTTTTATACGCATCGTCGGATTGGATGCCTTGCTTGGCGCCGCCGCCTATGCCGCCGGCCGCTGCGCCAATCGCCGCGCCTTTACCCGCATTGCCGGTCACCGCGCCAATAGCCGCGCCGCCCGCCGCGCCGATAAGACCGCCGACAGCGGCCCCGGTGGCGGTCTCTTTAAAAGAACTCGCCGCCTGGGATGCCAATTGCTGGCATTCCCGCATATCCTGATCAAGCCGGTAGGCATTTCTGTCGTTATAAGTGTCCACGGTAGGCGTCCAACCTGTAGTTGCCGCACACCCTGCCATTAACAAGCCTGCCATCAATGAAACCGAAAGGTTAACTTTGTTCACGTCTAAACTCCTGCTGTTATGTTGAAAAATCCCACTTATTTTTATACAGTAACTCATGTTCTACCAATTTGGTCATGCCAAGTCAAATTGACAGCTTGAAGCCGTTCACGTATTATCCGCAGCCTTTTTTATCCATTTTATTTAATAAGGCAAACTCCATGAAAAGAACCTACCAACCCAGCAAACTTAAACGCGCCAGAACCCACGGCTTCCGTGCCAGAATGGCTACCGTGGGCGGCCGTAAAGTGATCAATGCGCGCAGGGCGAAAGGCCGCGCCTCCTTGACAGTCTAATTGTCGGCCGAAGACTTCGGTTTTCCCGATTTATATCGGCTCAGGACGCCCGCCGAATATAAAAATGTCTTTGCAAACCCTGTAAAATCGACCGACAGATATTTTACAGTGCTCGCGATCAACAGCCCCTTGCCGCACCCGCGGCTGGGATTGGCCATCGCCAAAAAAGCCATTAAAAAAGCAGTCGCACGGAATCGCATTAAAAGAACTGTCCGGGAAAGCTTCCGCCTACAAAAACAACAGATTGTCAATATAGATATTGTGGTATTGGCGCGCGGTGACGCAGCAAATGCAGACGTGCAAATTTTGAGGAAGTCATTGGAAAGGCATTGGCTTAAATTGGTAGATCGATGCGATTCCTGCTCATAACCCTGATCAAGGTTTACAAATACTTCATAAGCCCCCTCCTGGGACCGAGATGCCGTTTCTATCCCAGTTGCTCAAGTTATGGCCTGGAGGCAATCCAGCTGCACGGCGCCGCCAAGGGCTCCTACCTCACGCTTCGACGATTATTAAAATGCCACCCCTTCCACGAAGGTGGCATCGATCCTGTTCCAGAAAAATTGAGTAAATAAACAATGGATAACATTAGATTTGTACTTGTCATGGCGATGTTGATGATTTCCTATATGCTTTGGGAATCATGGCAGATTGATTATGGCCCGAAACCGCAAGCCATCGTCTCCGACACTCCCTCGGTAGCCGGAAGCAACGAAACAGCCTCATCCGCAAATCCCAGCCCAACCGAAGCCAGCCAGCCGGCAGACCAGCCAAGCTCACATGTCATTACAGTAAAAACGGACGTATTTGCCCTGGAAATCGATCCGGAGGGCGGCACCTTGCGTAATCTGGACCTGCTCCAATACCCGCACGAAAAAGAAAATACCTACGTCAACAAAGCTTACGAACTGATCGGCATGCAAGCACCGCAAAGAGATTTGTCGCCCATCCGCTTGTTCGACAGCAGCCCGGACAAGCTGTTTCTGGCCCAAAGCGGCCTGGTTGCCAGCGGCGACTCCGCCAGCGCGCCCGACCATCATGCCAAGTACAACAGCGAAAAAACTAGTTACCAATTACAGGAAGGCCAGGAAGAGCTGAACGTTCCGTTGACCTGGACTAACGAACAGGGCTTGCGCATCACCAAAACCTTCACCTTCAAGCGCGGCAGTTACACGGTCGATGTGGCGCATAAAGTCAGCAACCAGTCCGGCAAACCCTGGACCGGCCGCCAATACAATCAACTATTACGCGTCGAACACAGCGACAAAAGCGGCAACAACTTCATCAGAACCTATTCCGGCGGCGTGGTTTATACCCAGAAAGACAAATACCAAAAAGTCAAATACGACGACATGGTCGACGGCAACCTGGATGTCGCCAGCCAAGGCGGCTGGAGCGCATTTATCCAGCATTACTTTGCCAGCGCCTGGATCCCACCCGCCGAGCAGGAAAACCATTTCTACACCAAAGCGCTCAACGAAGGCCGCTTCGTAATCGGTTCCTACTCGCAGGACGTCAGCGTACAACCCGCCGGCGAAGGGGTTTTCAGCGCGCAAATGTTTGTCGGCCCTAAAATTCAACCCATGATGGAAGCAGTCGCGCCCGGCCTGGAACTGACTGTCGACTACAGCTGGCTGACCATTATAGCCAAACCGATTTACTGGATGCTGAACCAAATTTACGATTATATCGGCAACTGGGGCGTCGCCATTCTCGGCATCACCTTCTTCATCAAAGCCTTGTTCTTCAAACTGTCCAAAGCCAGTTTCCAGTCCATGGCTAAAATGCGCAAGATTCAGCCCAAGCTGAAAGAGCTGCAAGAGCGTTATGCCGACGACAGGCAAAAATTCAATACCGAAATGATGGCCATGTATAAAAAGGAAAAGGTCAATCCGTTGGGCGGCTGCTTGCCCATGCTGGTACAGATTCCGGTGTTTATCTCGTTGTACTGGGTGCTGATCGAAACCGTGGAACTGCGCCAAGCCGACTTTATGCTGTGGATACAGGACCTGTCCGCGCAAGACCCGTTCTACCTGCTGCCGATTGTGTACGGTATCACCATGAAAATTCAGCAAAGCCTGAATCCGGCGCCTATCGATCCGCTGCAGGCGCAGGTGATGAAAATGTTCCCTATCGTGTTCACCGTATTCTTCCTGTTCTTCCCTTCCGGCTTGGTCGTGTACTGGATCTGCAACAACAGCTTGTCGATCATCCAACAGTGGTACATCACCAAACACGTACTGGCGGAAGACTCGCACCACCATCACTAGAAACGGATGAGCACCGGCGACACCATAGCCGCCATCGCCACACCGCCGGGTAACGGCGGTGTCGGCATCGTCCGCATTTCCGGGCCAGCCGCGCTCGACATCGCCCGACACATCACCCGCAAAACGCCCAAGCCCCGCCACGCGCTGTTTAGCCGGTTTTACGATGCGGACGATAGCGTCATCGATTCCGGCTTGGCGCTATTTTTTCCCGGCCCGGCGTCGTTTACCGGCGAAGACGTTCTGGAACTGCAAGGCCACGGCGGCAGCGTGGTGCTGGATATGCTGCTGCGGCGGGTGCTGAGCCTGGGAGCGCGGCCGGCCGATCCCGGCGAATTCAGTCAACGCGCCTTTTTAAACAACAAAATCGATCTAGCTCAAGCGGAAGCCATCGCCGACCTGATCACCAGCGGCACCGAACAAGCCGTGCGCTCGGCGCAGCAATCCATGCAGGGCGTATTCTCGGACCAAATCAACGAACTGATAGACGAACTGATCGAATTGCGGGTGTATATCGAAGCCGCGATCGATTTTGTCGACGAAGAAATCGACTTTCTCAGTGACGGCATGGTGGCCAATAAAATCCAGCAGCTGCACGGCAAACTCCAGAAAATCCACGCCACCGCCCGGCAAGGACGCTTACTGCACGACGGCATCAACGTAGTGCTGGCCGGCAAGCCCAATGCCGGCAAATCCAGCCTGCTGAACGCACTGGCCGGCCACGACGCGGCCATAGTGACCGACATCGCCGGCACCACCCGCGACGTGTTGCGCGAACGCATTCAGATCGACGGCATGCCCTTGCATATCATAGACACGGCCGGCCTGCACGACAGCGACAACCTCGTCGAGCAGGAAGGCATCCGCCGCGCGCATAAAGAAATCGAAAATGCCGATAAAGTCTTGCTGCTGATGGACAGCACGGACCGCGAAAACGACGCCATACCGGACGAACTGCCGGCCGACATCGATGTCACGCTGGTTTTCAACAAAATCGACTTGTCCGGACAAGCACCGCGAATCGTAAAACATCCACACCGGGACGAGATTTACCTATCGGCCAAAACCGGCGCCGGCCTGGACTTGCTGAAGCAATACCTGAAAAGCAGCGTCGGCTTCGGCGAAACCGCCGACAACGTCTTCATCGCCCGCCGCCGTCATCTGCAAGCCTTAAGCCTCGCGCAACAAGCCGTCGAAAATGCCGGCAACCAACTAAAAAATCAGGCACCGGAACTGGTCGCCGAAGACCTGCGGCAAGCCCAAACCAGCCTGTCGGAAATCACCGGCGAATTTACTTCCGACGATCTGTTGGGTGAAATTTTCGGCAGCTTTTGTATAGGAAAGTGAAGCGATAAAACAACCGAAAACAATCGACAATCAAAAGCAAATAATACAAAGGCTTAACGAAAATAAAAGGATTTTTGTTTTCTGATTCCTTCCTTTACTTCGCTTATTTTTACCCCTATATTACCCCTTAAGGATTCAAAGGGGTAAAAAGGGGTAAAAATGAAGATAACCATCGAGAAACGCACCAACAAAGAAGGCGACAAGCAAACGCTAAGGCTCGTCTATTGGTATGGCAGCCACACCGACAAAAACGGCAAGATCAAGCACAATCGGAAGCGCGAGCAGCTAGACCAATTCCTTTACGCCGAACCCAAGACCAAGCCGGAAAAACAGCACAACAAAGAAACCCTGCAACTTGTGGAGGCAATAAAGGCCAAGCGATTGGCCGAAGCCGCCGCCGGCAAGCATGGCTTTATGGACACCACCAAGGCCGCCGCTTCATTCTGGCGTTTCTTCGATGACATCATGGAAACCAAGAACACGGCCACCGGCAAAAGCAATTATTCGGTCTGGCAAGGTTGCCGCATTCACCTGAAACGCTACCACTCCGACGAAAACATGACTTTCGAGCATTTAACGCCGGAATGGCTGGACGGTGCCCGGCATTTCTTCGAGAACAAAGCCAAGACCAAAAGCGCCAACCAGATCAGCAAGGCCACCGCATCCAGTTACTTCAACAAATTGCGCGCGGTCGTCAATGCAGCCTATGCCAAGGGAATCATCAACCGTAATCCTTTGGCGCAAGTGAAGAGCATCAAAGCCGACCCGACCGAGCGTACCTATCTGACCGTTGAAGAGGTGCGGGAGCTGGTTAAAACCGATTGCCGCTATGACGTGTTGAAACGGGCCTTCCTGTTTTCTTGTCTGACCGGGCTACGCTGGAGCGATATAAACAAACTGGATTGGTCGGACGTGAGCCAACTTGATGGAGTGCATCGGATCACCTTCAACCAGCAAAAAACCGGAACCCTGCAATATCTCGACATCACCGAGCAGGCATTCAAGCTAATGGGCGAACCTGAAAAACAAGGGCGCGTGTTTCAGGGATTGAAGTATTCCAGTTGGATGAATGTCGAGCTGTTGCGCTGGTGCATGGCCGCCGGAATCAGCAAACACGTTACCTTTCATTCTGGCCGGCATACGTTCGCCGTTTCCCTGCTATCCCGTGGCGTCGATATTTACACCGTGTCCAAACTGCTGGGCCATAGCGAGGTAAAAACCACGCAGATTTACAGCGACATCATCGACAGCGTGAGAAAAGACGCCATGCACCGGATACCGGATATAGGGCTTTAGTTGATTATTGAAACGCTACGCTATACACTCTGTCTATGATTAAAACCTTTCAGCATAAAGGCCTAAAGGCGTTTTTCGAAACTGGCAGCAAATCCGGAATTAACCCGGATCACGCACCAAAGCTGAAACGCCAGCTAACGCGGCTGGATATTGCCAAAACCGCCGATGACGTGAACTTGCCGGGCTGGCGCTTACACCCGCTGACCGGCAACCTATCCGGTCATTATTCGATAGTTGTCAACGGCAATTGGCGGATAACCTTTGCTTTCGACGGTGAAGATGTGGTTTTAGTCGATTACCTTGATTATCACTAGGGAGTAACCCACATGACGCAGATTTACGACCCACCTCACCCCGGCGAAACCTTGCGGGAAGACGTGTTGCCGGCGCTTGAAATCACCGTTACTGAAGCCGCCAAACAGCTTGGCGTTACCCGCGCTGCCTTGTCGCGGGTGCTGAATTGCCGCGCCGCCATATCGCCCGAAATGGCCTTGAGAATAGAAAACTGGTTGGGTGTTGAGAATGGCGGACGGGCGGATGCTTGGGTAGCGCAACAAGCCGCCTATGACCTATGGCAGGCCCGCAAAGCGGGAGCGCCCACGGTGCAGCCGGCCGCGATACCGCATTAACCAATAGTACAAAGAAGTCATTGACCAGATACCAATTAGAGGCGGAGGCTTATGAGTGATTTCGACTACTACGATCTTGAAGCGATTAAAAGTTTCATTACCAAAGTAAATGCGAACCACTCAAAAGGTTTTGATAGATTTGTAGCAGCTAAAAGACTTGGTATCGAACCTCAGGAAGAAAGCTTATCAGAGGGCCTAACCAATGATGAGATTTTGGCCGTTACAAGATCGCTTGCGGCGCTCGTGTTTGCGGGAGTAGATTTAAAGCTAAAATTTGGCATTCGAAAACGATCAACTAAAAAGCGTTCCGGAACGCGCCTTGATGAAACAATTCATAGCCCTGAATTTGGCGTTGTTATGGCCTATGTTTCCAGGGATATAACCCACACTCAGGCAGTAAATAAAATTATGGGCCTTCGCCATGTGGAAAAACGGCAGGCCGAGTCATTTATCAAGAAAAGAAGACAAGCCGCAATCGACGCAGCAAAAATCAGGCAAATGATTCTAACGGCAACCGCAGCGAAATAATGAAAATTCAGAGCGGTTACAGATGATTTTGTGAGCTTAATAATCTCGATTCCTGAAACAAATGCAAGGAATCGAAGCAAATGCAAACAACCACCCTTCAAGATATAGCCGCCCGCCTGGACACCCTAACGGCGGCAATTCTTTCCAATAAAACCGTTTTGATGATTGACGAGGCCGCCGCCTATACCGGCCTGAGTGTTTCATCAATCTACAAACTGACATCCGCGCAAGAAATCCCGCATTACAAGCCACGCGGGAAGATGTTGTACTTCGACCGCGCCGAGCTGGATAGCTGGTTACTGCAACGCCGTGTCAAAACCACCACCGAAATCGACAGCGCTGCAGCGGATCACGTTGTCAGCGTGAAAGGTGGTGTGTAATGAGTAGATCAGTACCTAAGCCAAATAGAAGGTCTATACATCCTCACAACCTGTCACAAGTAGTCAGCATCCTAAATATTTTCGAGGTTGAAGGCCTGGACGCTTCGGCGTCTAGCGTTCTCAGGGTTTTATATTCTGATGCACCAATATTTTTAGAGAATGCAATTGCTCTAACACTGCCCAGGGATTACACGCCGCCTGTTTCCAGTGTTCAGCGTCAACGCATATTGGACGCCCTGAAAGAACAAGGGTGGTGCTAATGCCTTTTCAACATATCGAAGACGCCGCCAACGCCGCGTTGCTGAAGTATGGCCTGCTGCCGCCCAAATCCTTTAAATATGGCGTTTTTATGGTGGTCGATGCCGAGGACGGCAGGCGCGGCAATGGTGCCGGGCGCATCAAGATTTTTGCCGATGGTAAAGGCGGGATTGTGCAGAACTGGAAAACGGGCGCTAAAGGCTCGTTTTTCCTGAATGCCGAAGGCCAAACCGCCGCCCTATCGGATGCTGAGCGCCAACGCATCGAATGCGAACGCCGCAAGCGTCAAGCCGAAGAAGCCGCCCGCATGGATCGCGCCGCCCGTCGCGCGTTGTCCGTGTGGCAGTCGGCCACACCCGCGCCGACGCATCACCCGTATTTGCTCGCAAAACAGATCAAGCCGCACGGTTCAAGGGTGGCAACGTGGAAGCGCGTTATTACCGACGCCGCCGGCAACAAACAAACTGTTGTGATTGAAAACAGCTTGTTGATTCCGTTGCTCGACGCCGCCGGCAAAATTCGCAGTTTACAGGCCATATTTCCGGCGAAACATCCATTGTTTGAACGCAATAAAGACTTTTTGCCGGGTGGTGGCCTAGCTGGCCTGTTTGGCTGGATCGGGCCGAGAACGGAAACCGTGATTATCTGCGAAGGTTTCGCCACCGCTGCCACTTTGCAAGAACAAACCGGCAACCGTGTTTATCTGGCGTTTACGGCCAACAACCTGGCTGCTGTTTCCCGGATCGTGCGGGAGAAGTTACCCGATGCTGTGATTATTTGCGCCGCCGACAACGATACGCAAACCGCCGGTAATCCGGGCCTGACCAAAGCCACCGAGGCCGCCGCCGCTGTCGGTGGTAGCGTTATCGTGCCGCCGATACCCGACGCCGATTTTAACGATTATCAAGCGTTTCTAAATGGGGGCGGTTATGTCGGATAACTCGAAAAACCCGCCCATTCTGGACGTCGTCAACGGCGCGAAGAAACCGCCCAAAAAACCGGATGGCACCGGCGGCGGGATCAAGATCGATAAGGAGCAACGCTTTGGCGGGTATGCCGCGATTAAAGGCGCGTTCAACCAGATCAAACCGAAGGACGATGGCAGTTATGATAGCTGGCCTTTGTGTGATTTTACATGCAAGATCATGCAGGAAGTCACCGCCGAAGACGGTTTGAGCGATGCCTCATTTCTGCGGATAGAGGGCCGCCGCGCCGATGGCTTGCCGCTGCCTGCTGTCGATGTGCCTGCAAGATCGTTCTATAACGGGCAAGGCAGTTGGGCCAATGATGCTTGGGGCTCCCGCGTGCTTGTGCTGCCCGGCAGCGCCAAAATTGCCAATTTAAGAACGGCGGTGGTTCAGTACAGCCGCTTATCTGGCGATATTCCGCGCCGCGTGGTCTACAAGTTCACCGGCTGGAAAAAGATTGAGGATACCTGGCATTACCTGACCGGATCGGGCGCAATCACCGCCGCCGGCCTGGTCGATAGCGTCGAAACCGATTTAGGGCCGGGAAACATGAGCCGTTATAGTTTACCCGCGCCGTTGGTTGGCGATGCGTTGAAACAGGCGGTAAACGATGCCTTGTTATTGCTACAGGCCGCGCCTAGCAAGCCGCATATAGGCGCGGCATTGTTGGCCGCCGTGGCGCGTGCGCCGCTAGGCGAATGCCAGCAAACCGATTTTGCAATCTGGTTGCACGGACTGACGGGATCGCGTAAATCGGCGCTGGCCGCCATTGTCCAGGCGTTTTGTGGCGACTTCACCGCCCGCAGTTTTCCGGCGAACTGGTCGGATTCCGCCAACGATGCCGAAGCAAAGGGCCACCAGGCCAAAGATGGCGTTTATGTCATTGACGACTTTAAGCCCAGCGTTAACCGAGTCGAGGCCGAGAAACAGCACGCGATGGCAGAGCGCATTATTCGGGGCACCGGTAACGGGGCCGGGCGTGGGCGTCGCACCGCTAACATGCAGGCGCAAGCTTCCCCGTTTAACCGTTCCATGCTATTCGTGACCGCCGAAGACTTGCCGCGCGGACAATCGTTGTTAGGTCGTTTGCTGGTGCTGGAATTGGGGCGGGAAGACGTGGACAACATTACGTTGACCAAACTACAGCACGCCGCCCACGCCGGCAGGCTTGCCGGCCTTATGAGTGCCTACCTGCAATGGTTAGCGCCGCGCCTGGATCAGCAAAAAAAGGATTTTCCCAAGATCGTAGAGCAGTTCCGCACTAGTGCTATTCAATCCGGTTTTGCATCCAGTCACCCACGCGCACCGGAAATTTATAGCAACCTACTGGCGGGCGCTGAAACTTTCCTGATGTTCCTGGAAGATGCCGGAACCGTAAGCAGCGAACAAGGCAACGTTTTGTTGTTGGACATCGAAACCCACCTGAAAGCCGCCTTTGCCGAGCAGGCCGCGTACCAGTCGGAGCAAGACGAAATCGAACGCTTTTTGCAATTATTACGGGCCGCGTTAAGTTCGGGCAATGGGCATATTGCCAACCGCCTAAACCAAGGCCCACCGCAATCGAGGCCGTTTGCTTGGGGTTGGCGTGATGCGGGTTCCGATGTGTTATCTGGCGATAAACAATATAAACCGCAAGGCGATTGTTTCGGCTGGTATGTAGAACCCATCGACGGCGCGCCGGCTGAATGCTGGCTGGAACCCAACGCCGCGTTTAAGATCGTGCAAGAGTTCGCCCGCCGGCAGAGCGATAGTTTTTTGATTTCTGCCGGCTCTTTGTGGCGTCGTATGGCTGAGCGTGGGTTGCTGCTGAAAGTCGAGCAGGATAAAGGCAGCAAACCAAGGCCGACTGTAAAGCGCACCGTTGCCGGGCGGTCTGTGCGTGTGCTGGTATTGTCTGCCGAGTTAGTGGAGTCTGCCAGTTAATAAACCCCGCACCCCAAACCGGATACGCCATAGGGTGGCTGGTGCTCGGTCTGCCGAATGCTTAATGTCTGCCGCTGAAAAAAACAATAGGGGTATGTATAAAAAATCTGGGGAATCTGGGGAGATAGCCTTCTAAGCCTTGATACATAAGGCTTGCAGCCTCCCCAGATTTTTAAAATGGTTGGGGAGATTCCCCAAAATCTGGGGAGACGTGGCCGCCGGCATACTGCGCCGCAGGATCGGAAGCGCCGCCAAATTTGCAGAGTTTCCTGCATCTCCCCGAAAAAATCCGGGGAGATTCCCCAGATTTTTAGAGGGGTTGGGGAGCGTCTAACCAGCGCCGGGCCTGGCTTGGCGGGCTATCTCCCCGGATTCCCCGGATTTTTTGCATAGGGTATAGAGAGAAATATTTTTTTATCCATTCGCCTGCTGGTCTGGCTGAGGGTATAGTGGTGGGTCAAAAGTCTAGGGTTTGTGGTTCCCTTTGCGTCGCCCTAACCGCATTTTTACGGCTGGGGTTTTGAATAGAAAAAACCCATGTGGATAAGGCAGGCCGAGGCAATGAAGTTACTCACACCATCACCCAGTGGCACGCGCAAGACCGCCGCCACTCACATGGCGTATTGAATACGGGCGGGGGGAGAGTAAAGCTAATCTTTATCGGATCGGCTGCCAGCACCATCAACCGCGTGGAAAAATAGCCTAAATTCAGCGAGCTGACCGGGTAAGTTTTTGTGTCAAAATACTCCGACGAAATTCTGACGAATAGCAAAATTTTTCAATCTTTACCCCTATATTACCCCTTGTAATTTATAAGCAATTGTTTTTTATAGAAACTTTACTTAATGCATTGGAAAATAACAAGACTTCCAGCTTGTTCCGAGCAGCTCCTAAAATGCCATGCTACAGCAATAGCTTGCGCTAATTTTATTCCAGAATAGACCCAAAGCCTTGATTGCGACCGCGCCCAATCAACTCTACAGCTGGGATATCACCTATCTGCCCACGGCCATCAAAGGCCAGTTCTACTATCTCTACCTGTTCCTCGATATTTTCAGTCGCCGGATCGTCGGCTGGCAAGTATTTGAGGCCGAAAGCAGCCAATACGCCAGCGAGTTGTTACGGGATATTTATTTACGCGAAGGGCTACAACCTGGGCAAGTCATCCTGCATTCCGATAACGGCAGCCCCATACCCACAGGGCACACGTGAAAGGCGCCACGATGCTGGCCACCCTGCAACAGCTTGGCGTCATGCCCTCGCTGCGTCGACCGGCGGTCAGTAACGACAATCCGTATTCGGAATCGCTGTTCAAAACCTTGAAATATCGCCCGCAATACCCGTTGCAACCGTTTGCCGACCTATGCGTCGCTCGTGAATGGGTAGCCGACCTGGTGCAATGGTACAACCACGAGCGCCGACATAGCGCCATTGGCTTCGTGACCCCAGCCCAGCGCCATGCCGGATTGGACGAGGCACTGTTGAATCAACGCAAAGCGCTCTATGAAGACGCCCGCCGCCAAAATCCGCTGCGCTGGAGCCAACACACCCGGAACTGGAACAGAATCCATACCGTGCATCTAAATCCGGATCATGCCGAAACCCAAAACAAACCGACCCAGGAGATTGCTAACCAGGAGAAAATAGCTGCATAAGATTTTCACCTTGAGGCGACAACTCGCTTGAAATTTTCCGGGCCAATGCTCAGGCAAATTGCCAAGCAGTTAAGGGTAGCGGGATTTTTTGGATGAAGTTAGAGATAGTTAAATTAAACTGTTCATCGGCAGCCAACGGCCGATTGCAGCCATAGAACATGCGTAAGCCACTGGCTAAAAACCGGCTTAATCCTGCCAATGATGTGGTTTGACTCAGAATCCGACAATAAAATATATACAGGGCTTTTATAGAATTTCAATCATGGCTATGCTGGCTCCTTAGGTACTGTAGGAGCCTCAATTTTTCGGTGTCCGATATTTCCTCGTTCTCATCTGTTACATCAATGCCAGCCGAATTAAGTACTTCTAGCAATTTTTCGGAAGGTATGCCAACGATACCAGCTAATTTACTTATAGTGGTAGAGTTAGTCTTTGGTACATCACAAGTTGCTTTATATTTCAGCGTGTATCGCCCAACAGGTAATAATTGGCCGCCAGAAATAATATGAAGATTAAAGTCATAGTTAGTTCCTGTGCCTGCCCTTAATTTATACTGACCCAACTCATCCGGAGCAGAGGTAAGTGTTACTGTCATAGCGGGGGCATTGTGCATATAAGGTTCAAAGTAACCACTGCCAGTGAGATTCTTAACTGGGCGCTGTAAGTTGACAACAAGAATACCCTCTTGCAAGAATTCCGTAGCATCGATTATCTTTTGCTCCACAACCTCTACAGCATGCTCTGTGTCAGAACGTAGTAAATCAACGGCCCTGATTTCATCAACTGCATTACTATCTAACTCGCTACCCGAACGTTGAGATGAAAACTCTAAAAATCGATCTGTCTGGTAAATGAGTATTCTTTGTCCACCAAACTCGCTAGCCTCCCTTAATAATTCCGGCCTGGGCCCTATAGTTTTTCCAGATATTTTTTCCCACCAATCATCCTTTCTTTCTGATGTCACAAATATAATCGGTTTACCCTCATTTTTTGATTTTAATAATATTTGTCTCCAAAGGAAAAAGTCACCATAGGGACGATCACCATCTTTCTCATCATCCAAGTATCCAGGAGGAGTTTTCTTTTTCTTTCTCTCTTCCGCTTCTTGTATTATTTTCGGTAACTCTTCTTCAGTAAACTTATCACCTACCGAATTCTCAAACATTTTAGTTAGCTCATCTAAAATTGGATCTTCTTGCAAATATTTAGGATAACTTGATTTCGAATTGCTAATTTTGGCAAGTGCATCATCAATTGCTGGGTTAATTGCATCAATTAAACGATCGGCTACTTCTGCTGGTATTATCCTGTTTCCCTTGAGTTGTGTTATTGTTGACTCAAAATTCCCTTTCAACTTTTCCACTTCATCTTTTGCTTGTTTGAAGGTTTTTTCAGATGAGACAATAACATTACTTCTATTTCTAATAAACTCTTCTGAAGCTTGATTAGATAACCATAGACGCCCATCAAAATTCTTTAAACTACCAATTAAAGCATTGCGCGTACTGTCATGATACCTATACAAATCAAGCAATACGTTGGCATCTACAGTCAATAACCCATTTTTCCATATAACATTTATTTCTTCTTCTGAAGTTGGGAAATACCAATTAAACTTTTGTTTCATAACAGCGTCCTGTACCGTATTGAATTGAATCTAAATATCCAGCATAGAATATAATGAGCAGTTAAATAGTTTAGCATATCAACCGACGAATACTGTCGTGATCGATAACTGTGTTTCTGGAGCTTGGTTTTTCCTTCTATATATCGTCAGCGAGTAGTAATGCGCGATAATAACCCAAATTCTGCCATTGAATCAGATAAGGCGACCGTCCGCAACGGGTCGTTTGCGACAATTTGCCACTTCCAAAAGCCGTCATTCACAACTGGAGTAATCGTAACGGAATGGGTGGTGGTTTTGCGATTGGAATCGCTGGCCGACAATCAATCGGAACAGGTGGCTGGTTTAGGGTGGAATATGCAACTTTATCCTTTATGCCGTGGGTACGGAGGTAGAAGGGACTGTTTAGGCACTCTCCTTCGTGCCGAGTTATTTCTGGCTCAACTCGATCAAATCGCCGGTTTGCCCGGCCAGCAGGCGTTGCAGATGGAAGGCGGCCAATTTATCGCCGGGGTATGATGCCGCCAATTGTCGAAAGGCGGAGACGGCTTCGGGGCGGTCGGCGCGCATCAGCGCATGGGCGGCTCGATAGGCGGTCAACGCCGAAAAATCAAGGCCGCGGCTGTCCAGCGGCTCGTAAACTTCTAGCGGTATGGATTTACCTTTTACCAGCAAATGGCCGATGCGACGCTTGGCTATATCGGCGCAACCCGACAAGGTGGCCGCGGAGGCGCAGATCAGGGTACCGAGATATTTGTTGGCGCCTTCCAGCCGCGAGGCGGTATTGACCACGTCGCCCAAGGCCCGGTAGTCGAAAATGGTCTTGCCGCCGAAATTGCCGACTATCACCTCTCCGCTATGCACGCCGATGCGGGTTTGGCCGAAAGCGATACCTTGCGCGTTGAGTTCGGCGGCATAGCGGCCGGCATAGCGTTGCATGTCCAAGGCGCATTGAATGGCGCGGCGCCGGTGGTCGGCCTGTTTGACGGGCGCGGAGAACATGATGGCCACGGCGTCGCCGACTATCCTGTCCAGGGTGCCCTGATGGGAAAAAGCAATGGCGATCATGTTTTCCAGATAGGTATTCAACAGGCTCACGGCTTGGCCGGGGTCCAGGTTTTCCATCAACGAGGTAAAGTCGGCCAGATCGGTGAAGACAAAGCTGCAGGTTTGGCGCTGCCCGCCCAGTTCCAGCTCCTCCGGGTGGCTGATCAGATAGTCCACCAGGTTGGGCGAGATATACCGCGAAAACGCCTGTTTGACCCAGCGTTGGCTGCGTTCGCTGTAAATATGCCGAAAAATGCTGGTGAAGAGAAAGACGGTTAACAGCATCAGCGACGGCACCGTGGGGTCGAGCAGGTAGCGAAATGCGGTATAAGCATGCCAGGCGCCTGCCCACAACAGCAGCAAGGCCAGGGCAAAACCGAAAAACGAAAGGATCGCGCCGCGGCCCAAGGCTATGGCGCCGATCAGCAAGCCGCCGAGTACGATGACCAGCATTTCCCAGGCAATGGCCCAGTCGGGCCGGATCAAGAATATGCCGCCGAGGATTTGCTCCAAGGCCTGGGCGTGAACTTCGATGCCGGGAATGATGCCGCCCAGCGGGCTAAAGCGCAAATCCATCAGGCCTTGCGCCGAAGCGCCTATCAACAGGATGTTGCCGCGCAGTTGACTGTTGTCTATCCGGCCGGCCAGCACCTGCCAGACCGGGATATAACGCCTGCTGTCCGGCTGGCTGTAATGGATCCAGGTTTCGCCGCCGGCCGTGGTCGGTACTCGAATGCCGCCTATGCCTATTTCAGCCAAACCCTCCGCTTGGCTGCGCAAAGTATAGTTATCGGCTTTTTGGGCCAGGCGCAAACTTTCCGCCGCCAGGGACGGCACCAGGCTGTTTTGGTAGCGCAGCAGTAAAGGCACCTTTCTGATCACGCCGTCGGCGTCGGCGATAAAGGTCAAGGCGCCGTTGCCGGCCGCCGCGGTTTCCAGTATGGGCAGGGCCGATAGCGCGCCTTGGAAAAGCGGCAAGGCAGGCAGCGGCGAGGGGCCGATTTGCACATAGCGGGCCTTGATGGCGGGCGGTGCCGATGCCGGCGCGGACGGGGCCGCCGACAGGGCAAAACCCAGCACGGCGGTACTGTGCCGAACCGCCTCGGCCAGCACGGCGTCATGGTCCGGCAGCTTGCCGAGCAGTTGTCTTTTCTCGACGGATAGTTGCCAAAAATCCAGCATGGCTTGCGGCGAGGTGCGGTCTTTTTCGGCAAAGATAATATCGACGGCAATGGCGGCCGGTTCGGCGGCCTGCAAAAGAGTCAGCAGCTCGGCAATACGGGTGCGCGGCCACGGCCATTGCCCAAGCCGGTTCAGGCTGTCGTCGTCGATAGCGATGATTCTGACCGGGGCGTCGCGGTAAAGCCGCGGCTGGAGGCGTTGAAACTGGTCGAAGGTGGCGTTGCGCACGATTTGGAGCGGCAACGGGTCCCACAGATACAGGCCGCCGCAGCCCAGCAGGGTTGCCAGCAACACGCCGCAACCGAGTATCAGCCGGAGTGGAGTGGCTTTTAACAGCATGGCTTGGGGCGAACGGAAGGGGCTGGTTAGGCGGGAGGGCCGAGAAACTCGAATATGTCCACTTCGTCTATTTGCTCGGGCAGCAAGTATTTGACGGCAAATTCTTTATACACGCCGGAGGTTAAAAACAACTCGAATACATCGGGATCGATGTGGCGATTTTTCTTCATGTTGCAGAGAATTTTTATCGACTCGGACAGTTTATAAGGCCGCTTGTAAGGCCGGTCGGAGGCGGTAATGGCCTCGAAAATATCGGCAACCGCCATGATCCGCGCCGGAATGGACAACTCTCTTTCGGTCAGTTTGCGCGGATAACCGCGTCCGTCCAGGGTTTCGTGGTGAGTGGTGGCGTATTCCGGCACCCGCTGCAAAAAATCCGGGAAGGGAATTTTTTCCAGAAGATTGATGGTTTCGATGATGTGTTCGTTGATTTTGTAACGCTCTTCGGCGGTCAGGGTGCCTTTTTGTATGGACAGGTTATAAATCTCGCCATAATTGAACATATTGTCCGGGATGGTCATTTTAATACCCAGGGCCGGATCGGGGACTTGATTGGGCGGGCGGGGCACGATGTGCTTGGGTTTGTCGGCCAGTAATCGCTCCGTTACCGGTAAAGCGGGCTTATCTTCGGCCTGCAGGCGCAGGGTGTCTTGCTGCGACAGCCCCAGTGTGTCGTCGAAATAGCGCAGCCAGGTTTTTTCGGCGATGGACTTGATGCGTTCGCAATCGCTGGGATGCATCGATTCGCGCCCCATATTGCAGTCGGCGATAAAGGCAAAGTCCGCCATGAGTTCAGCCTTTTCCCGTTCGAAGCGTTGGTGGGTTTCCAGGTCGTTGCCGCCGTCCAGCAGCGTTTCCAGCCGCCTGATGTCGGCGTCGCGCAATAACACTTCGAAGCGCATGCGGATTTCGTGGATGCGGTTGAACAGCATGTCCAGCTTGGTGGCTTTTTCGATCACATACTCGGGCGTGGTAACTTTGCCGCAATCGTGCAACCAAGCGCCGACCCTGAATTCCAGCCATTGGTCTTCGGATTCGAAATTGAAATTTGCCAGGGGCCCGTGGTTTTGCCGGCAGGCGGCTTCGGCCAGCATCACGGCCAGTTCCGGTACCCGCACGCAATGGTGGCCGGTATGCGGGCTTTTGGTGTCGATGGCGGACGCCAGAACCCGAATGATGCTTTCAGTGGTGGCTTTCTGGCCCTCGATCAGTTGCAAATTATCCAGGGCGATGGCGGATTGAGCCGCCAGGGCTTCCACCAGTTCGACAATATCTTCGGGAAAGGGAATCACGGCACCGGTTTCCGGATCCAGCGCATTGAAAAATTGCAGAACACCGATGACCTGGCCGTTGCGCGGCGCCAGGGGCACGGTTAGTAGGGAAACGGTCCGGTAACCCGTTTTGGCGTCAAAGGCTTGGGTGCCGCTACAGTCGAAGCGGGTCTCGGTATAGGCGTTATCGATGATGACGGTTTGCTTGTGGTTGGCGGCATAGGTCGAGGCATAGCGGTCGTTGATGTGCCCGGTGGCCGGATCGTACAGCGCGATTTCCTGGAAAGGCAGGGCATCGTCGCGGGTGCGGATGGCAAAGCGTAACGATTGGTTCTTGGTCACCAGAAAAAGGGTGCCGCCATCGCAATGCAGCAGCTTTTGGCCCTGGCGGAGGATGTGCGTCAGCAAACGGTCGCGGCTTTTTTCCTGCGACATCATCAAGCCGCTGTCTATCAGCATATTCAACTTGGCGGTTCTGACCTTGACTTGACGTTCAAGCAGATGCTCGGCCGCCTGATGAACCTTGAAACAGTGGCGGAAAGCCAGCGCGTTTCTGGTTTTTAAAGCCACATCGCCGGCGGCCGGCGGGGTCGTTATAAAGTCGGTGGCGCCCAGTTCCAGCGCGGCGTTGCGTTGGGTTTCGGAGGCCGGGGCGGATAAGATCAGGACGGGGAGTTCGGGCAATAAAAATTGCCGCCGCACTAGCGGCAAAAGTTTGTCAACCTCGAGCCCTTCGGCATCGATGTCCAGGAACAGGATGTCGAAATTACCCCTCACTAGTTCCGGTATTATTTGGTCGGCATCGGTTAGCAGGTAGGTATCGCACTGGCTGGCGGACGCTTCGATAATTCGTTGCAAGGCCGGCCCGCTAATCGCATCGCTATACAGCAAGGCTTGCGGTATGGTTATGGCGGAGAGGGGCTCGGAATTCACGATGGCTGTTTAGGGAAGCATAAAAAATTAAGAGGGGCTGAATTTCTCAAGACGGTTCGGCATAGGGTTATAAAAAAGTTTCGGCTGTTTTTCGCGCTTAATCCGCAATGTATGACTATTATTGAGACTTGTCTAGTGACGGCGTCAAATTGATACCGGCGCCCAAGACTGAATATCGACAAGTATAGCGGGTCGGGAAAATTGTTAAAGAGAGCCGTAAATGCCTTTGGGAGGGGAAAATGATAAAGCTGAGTATGACGGTATTGGCGCTGGCATTAAGCCTGTTGCCGGCCGAGGTTTGGGCCGAGAGCGGCGTGTTGGGGTTTGTGAAAATTGTCGAGGGCGACGCCAGTATTACGGCGGAGCAAGGCACTGTGCCGGCTCAACCCGGAGTGCCATTGTTTCTGGGCAATTTGCTTAAAACGGGCGCGAACGGCCGGATGGGTGTGACTTTTAAAGACAATACCATCATGTCTTTGGGGCCGGACACCGAGCTGCGTATCGATGAATATCTGTTCGCCCCGGCCAAAAGCGAATTGAAATTGGCGGCGAGTCTGCTCAAGGGCACCTTGCATTATATTTCCGGTGTGATTGCCAAACTCAAACCGGAGGCGGTATCGGTAAAAACCCCGGCCGGTATTATCGGGGTCAGGGGCACGCGCTTTTTGGCCAAGGCGGAGGCGGAATAATGGCTAAGCATAACAAAACCGGTACGGCCGCTTTTCCCTCTTTGCGGGCGATATGCTTGCCGCTTGCCTTGGGGCTAAGCGGCTGTTCTCAATCTTATGTGGTTTTGCTGGCGGAAGACGACGGCAGCCTCGGCAAGGTGGAGGTTACCACTCAGCAAGGCACCACCTTGTTGGAGAATAACCGGGATGCCGTGAATTTCAAAGGCGAAGCCGGAAAAACCTTTGCCGTCAGCGAGCAGCGGATCAAGGAAGATTTCGGCGCCGCGATGGCGGCCAGCCCGGAAAAACCGCGGCCGTTTTATTTGTATTTCGAAGGCGGCACGGCGACGCTGACGGCGGAGTCCATGGCCGATATTCCCGAAATCATTGCGGAAATCAAGCGGCGGCCGGCGGCCGATATTTCGATCATCGGCCATACCGATACGGTCGGCGACGAGCAAACCAATGCCCGCTTGAGTCTGGAAAGGGCGAAATCGGTGGCGGCGTTATTCGCGGAGGCCATGCCGGACGCCGGCAAGGTCACGGTGGATTCGCATGGGGAAAAGAATCTGTTGATAGCGACGCCGGATAATACCGATGAACCGAAAAACCGCCGGGTAGAAGTTACTGTCCGGTGACGGATTAAGCGGAACGCCAACCGGGAATGCCCGCGTTACCGGTTGGCGGTTGTTATTTAATTGACCTTGATCAATTCCACATCGAAAATCAATGCGGCGTTGGGGCCGATGTCGCGGCCGGCGCCGCGTTCGCCGTAGGCCAGATTGGACGGGATGAAAAAGCGGTATTTGGCGCCTTCCTTCATCAATTGCAGGCCTTCGGTCCAGCCGGCAATGACCCGGTTGAGCGGAAAGGTGGCCGGTGCGCCGCGGCCGTAGGAACTGTCGAATTCCTTGCCGTCGATTGTGGTGCCTTTGTAATGCACGGTGACATTGTCGGCGGCTTTGGGCGACGCGCCCGTGCCCGCCGTGAAGACGAAATATTGCAGCCCGCTGGCCGTGGTGACGATGCCGGCGTTTTGGGCGTTGTCCGCCAGAAATTTTTCGCCGGCGGCTTTGTTTTCGGCGGGCGTGGTGGCGTTGGCCATGGAGAACATAATAAATCCTGTAATAAAAGCGATTAAAGTGGCGATGATGCGGTTTCGTAAAGATTTCAAGGGTTTGCTCCTGGTAATAATGTATTATTTAACGGGTTACAAGCCATAACCGGCTTCGCCGCAAAAATGCCGCGATTGCTAATCTTGGCCCTCGGCTGTTATTTCCGGCGATTGGTTACCCGCTTAGTTTATCAGTTTTCGCTGTCCAGCTCTTGTCTGCAAGCGGCCAGCTGGGCGTCGTATTGCCAGGCGCGCTGATGGACTTTTTGGGCGGCGTTCAGCAGCCAGCGCTTGTTTTTATACTGTTGGCGGCTATAACCGCTGTGGCCTTCGTGGTAGGCCAAGTAAAGATTTTGGGCATCGGTGTAAGGAATGCCCAATTTCCGGTTACTAATGGCGCAGTACCAAGCCACGAAATCGCAGCTATCGGCAAAGTCTTCCCGGTCGGCCCAGCGCTTGCCGGTTTGGCGCTGATAGTCGGACCAAGTACCGTCCTGAGCCTGCGGATAACCGTAGGCGCTGCTGGAGCGAAACCAGGGGATAAAGCCCAATAGCGTGGGCCGGGGCGGTTCGGCATCGGCGATAAAACTGGATTCCTGAAAAATGATGGACATCTGCACCGCGACCGGAACCCCCCAGCGGCGGGAAGCGGCCAGAGTGGCCTGGTACCAATCGTCTTTTTCCCGGAAAATTTGGCAAACATTCTGAACGTTTTTAGGCGGAATGGTTGCGCAGGCGGATAAAAGGACTAAGCTTATGATCAATAATGAATTTAGTTTCATTTCATCCGAGCTCCCGGTTAAAACAAATGTGAAGTGAGTGTCATGATGAACGCAATGCAAATAGAAGAAAATCGCGCATACCGTAAAAATCTTAGCAGCCACGGCCTGATTTATCTCGGTTTCGAAGAGCACCCGATCAAAGTCATCAATCTGTCGCTGAGCGGGCTGTTGGCGGAATTAAGCGATAAACACCCCGAACACCGGATAAAAGACATTTTTAATAGTTTACAAGTTTCGCCGCGGGTGGACATCTATCTGCCGGAAATGCGGGTGGCCGGAGAAGCGGAAGTCGTGCGGGTTGAAGCGACCGACGACGGATTATTGATCGGCATTGAGTTTCGAGACTTGTCTTACGACATCGATAATTTGCTGTATAACCGCCGGGCCTACCGTAAAAACCTCAGTACGTTGGGAGAAATCGTCATCGGCGGCAACGAATATGTGTTTACCACCCAGAATGTGTCGGTGGACGGTTTGATGGTACGCATTGCCCGGTTGCTTGACGTCGAGGCCGGTAGCCGGCTGCCTTTTAGCTTCAAGGAATTGCAGCTGGAAGGCGAAGCCGAGGTGATTTGGGCCGAATCGGATGAACATTCGACCTTGCTGGGTTTGAAATATGTGCATCTGGCGCGGGATTTGTTCCCCGGCGTGCCGCGTTTTATTCGGGACCAAGTCTTATCGGTCTGACAGGCGGTCTGACAGGCGGTCTCTGTTTCGGTTCAGCCAAAATTCGCGCGCCAGACCGTGGGCCGCATCCTGGCTGTCCGCCCGGCCCAACAGTTTTAAAGCCACGGCCGCGGTGCCGATGACGGTCGCTTCGGCGAATTCGTCTTCCCATCGGCCTTGCCATAAGGCTTTCAGCTGTTGCGGGTTCAATTCCTCGTCTTTCATGTGCCGTCTGGCGAATAAGGCCGGCCAAAGCTCATCGATCAATTCGCCGTTGCACACGCTTTGCACCAGACATTCGACGTCCGGGTTGCGTTCGGTTTCGCCGCCTTCGCCTTTTAGCACCGCCATGTTGCGTTCGCCCAATAACAACGCCGCTTTTTGATGCACTTGCCGGTAGCTGGGATGAAAAATGCCTTGAATGCTGTGGCTGGCCCGTAGCGGATTCAGTAATCGCACCAAGGTATGCACCGGCGAGCGCAAGCCCATTACCGGGCGCAGATTGATCATATCGAACAGCATGGGGCAGATATGCTGCAGCGACAGGTAGCTGAAATTGTTTGCCAGCAGTTGTTGTTCGGCTTCCGCCAGCGAATGCGCCGCGGGTACGCCTAGTATCTCCAAAACCTTTTCGGTATAGACCCGGCCCTGGGTATGGCCGCCGGCGCCGTGCATGAATACCTTGATGCCGTTTTCCGCCAGTAAAAAGGTCGACAGCAAAAACCACGGTAGATGGCGGCGCTTGCCGGCATAAGAGGACCAGTCCAGATCAACCGATGCCGATGGAGTATGGGAAAAACTTTCCTTAGCGGCTGTTACAAACCCGGCCAGCTCTTCGCAGGTTTCTTCCTTGACGCGCATCAGCATTAAAAACGCACCCAGCTGAATCGGCTGTACTTCGCCGGCCAGAATCATTTTCATGGCCCGGTAAGCTTCGTCCTGGGTTAACGGGCGCGAGCCTTTTTTGCCCTTACCCAAAATTTTGATGAATTCGGCAAACGGATGTTCCGGTTCGGTCAGGCTCATGATATGGACAGTGGGAAGTAGTGGTCGATCAACAAGGCGGCGAAAATCAGCATTAAATAGACTATCGAATAGCCGAAGGTGCGCATGGCGGTTTTATTGTCTTTTTTACGCATCATTTGCACCGCGTAATACAGAAATCCCAGCCCCAGCAGCACGGCGGATATTAAATAAATCAACCCGCTCATGCCGGTCAGATATGGCAGCAGGGTAGTGATCAGCAGCAAAATGGTGTACAGCAGGATTTGCAGACGGGTAAATTCGACGCCGTGGGTAACCGGCAGCATCGGAATGGAGACCTTGGCGTATTCCTCGCGGCGGGCAATGGCCAGAGCCCAGAAATGCGGCGGGGTCCAGACGAAAATGATCAACACCAATAGCAAGGCATGGGGGTGTATTTCGCCGGTAATGGCGGCCCAGCCCAGCAGCGGCGGCGCGGCGCCGGCAATGCCGCCGATGACGATGTTTTGCGGGGTCATTTTTTTCAGATAAACGGTGTAAATCACCGCATAACCTATCAACGACAGAAAGGTCAGAAACGCGGTCAGGACATTGACTTTTATAATCAGCACCGCCATGGCAATCGCACCGATGATGCCGGCAAATATTAATACATTTTGCGAATTCAGGTCACCGGTAGGCAAGGGCCTGTTTTTGGTGCGGGCCATTTGCCCATCGGCGATTTGGTCGATGAAATGGTTGATGGCCGCCGCGGAGGATGCGGCCAGCGCAATCCCCAGCGTGCCGTAGAAAAAATTGCCGAGCGGCGGCCAGCCGGGCACGGCCAACAGCATGCCGACGATGGCGGTAAACACGATTAAAGCCACCACCCTGGGTTTACAGAGTTCCAGATAGTGTCGCCAGGATAATACGCTGCTTTGGTCTGTCATTCGCGTCCGAATAGTTTAGATGGCATTAAAGCTATAGAATAACAGTGAACCTTTGATTATTGAAATCGTCACAGGCGCTCATCTTTTCTATCAATGAGGGAGTTATGAAATTGGAATTGTTGAAACCCGGTATCGCGGCAGTGATGCTGCTTTGCCCTGCTTGGCAGGCCTTTGCCGAAGACGGCAAGGTATATGAACAGGTTTTGGACAACGGTCTGAAAATCCTGGTCAAAGAAGACCATAGAGCGCCCGTGGTGGTGTCGCAAATCTGGTACAAGGTCGGCGGCAGTTACGAACCGGGCGGTATCACCGGCATTTCGCATATGTTGGAACACATGATGTTCAAGGGGACTCAACAGTATCCGGCCGGCGAATTTTCCCGCATCATCGCCGAGAACGGCGGCCAGGAAAACGCCTTTACCGGTAGCGATTACACGGCCTATTTTCAAACCCTGGAAAAATCGCGTCTGGAAATCAGCTTTAAACTGGAAGCGG